>Ga0233380_1000044_pt1 | contig 88514 bp, 93 predicted proteins | sample ElkDunMinimDraft_9_FD_191541 | JGI IMG/M metagenome (GOLD analysis project Ga0233380, IMG submission 191541) | Fecal eukaryotic communites from dung pellets of Tule Elk in California, USA - Elk Dung F36 | ecosystem: Host-associated > Mammals > Digestive system > Large intestine > Fecal | place... | reverse complement strand
TCCGCTCACAGTGGGGCGTCCACCCTCGGCATTATGTGGAGCGAATACCGCCAAAACCCCAGCAAAACCGCCCGCCACAGGCCGACGCTCCGCATAATCCCGAGCTACGCATAATCGGTCTGGCCGGAGAAGATGCGGAAGTCTGGAGCCTTGTCGTCGGTCTTCTCATTGGCCCGGAGCTGGGCCGCCTTGACGTTGAGGGTCAGGGTCTTGATCGAACCGCTGTAGCTGCCGTCCGCCTGCTGGGTGAAGGAACCGATGGTGGCCATGGAAGTCTCTCCTTTGCTGTCGGGCCACGCCTGCCGCGGCCTCGATGGCGATCGACGGACCGGAGGTTGGACGGCCCGCAGGCGAGCGCAGGGAGCCCCGCAGCGGAGCGGAGGACCGGGAGAGCGACTTTCTTGCCTAGCGAGGAAGGCCGCCAGGCCGGGGAAGAAAGTCGAGCGAGCGGTTGCGGAAGCCGGACGGACTTCGGTCAGATCAGGCCATTGAGAGACCGCGCGAGGCATGGCGCGCCGCAGGAGAAACGGATGGTCACCCCCGCCTCACCACGCGGGCCAGTCGCGCCGGTCGTACGGATCCTGCCGTGAATGCCGGCCCAGCCGCTCCGTCACGCAAGGCTCGCCAAGGCTCCGCCGCTCCAGTGTCGTGTGCACCAGACCCTTCCGCGAGTTCCCGCCGGGACGCCTGACATCGGCAGACCCGCACCGTACGTGGTGTGTCGCAGACGGGTCCTGTGGCCTTGCAGGCGGTCTTGACGAAGCCGCCTTTGAGGACATGGTGCGGATGGCGACGACTGGCCCGAAGGCTGGCCACACCTCGAAGGATGTCGAACCATGAGATCCGGCTTCTATAGCATTCGGCAATCGGGAGCGGACCAAGACCCCCTGGACGATGAAGCGTGGGGCCTCGCGATGCTGACTCACTTCAAGGAGGGGAAGACGGTCGGTGTCGACAACGGCGGTTGCACCATCAAGGGCGACTATACGGACCGACCAGACGGCGGTATCGCCATGCACATGGTCTACGTCCTTCGCTGCGGGTCGCGGATGCCGGACGGAACGATCCTGGAGGCCGATCACAGGCTGGAAGGCGATGTGAACCTGACAGCGGAGACGCTCTCAGGGGGATACCAGCTTCTCAATATTGGTCTGGGGCCGATGTACATCAGCCTGCAGTGGCTCGCCGAACCAGCCTAGCGGCCGACCAAGCCTGCGGACCACACATCGTCATGATCGGCGGAGAAGTGCTGCACTGAACGCCCGATACGCCCCTTCCGTCGATCGACGGCAGCTTCCTAGAGACCTAGCCCACCCAGTCCAGTTCGAAGTCGGGCGTGAGCGCGAGCAACCCGGTCTCGATCTGGTTCCAGGTCAGACGCAGCGCCTTGAGGTCGTCGGGCGTGAACAGATGGGCGTGATGTGAGGCGGCCCGCAGTTTCCCCGCCTGTTTGAGCAGATCGAACACCGCCTCGGGATCGTCGAAGCCGGCCTCGAAGATCGCCTGGAAATGCTCGGGATGGCTCATGATCCGCGCGTAATGGGTGTAGTCGGCGTGGTCGAAAACCTCTCCTCCTCGCTTCTTCCACTTCCCCAGCAGATCCTTGCAGTCGCACAGCGGCAGGCGCTCATCCGGCCAGTCCTCGCCGTAGGTCTCCGCCATCACCGCATCGAGGATTTCGCGCAGGGTCAGTTCGTAGCGGTGGACCAGAGTCTTGGCGCGCTTCACATGCGGCGGGGCCGCGTTGGCCTGGAGCCGCGCCTTCAGGCGCCGCCGCTTCTCGGCCATCGTCAGCAGTCGCCGCTTCGGCCAGTGCGACAGCCGCAGGCCCGCCGCGTCGAGGAAACTGCGATAGCCCGCCAGATTGGCGAACTGCGGCATCTCGGTGATGGAGAAGGCGCCGACGGCCTCTCGCACGCCGCGCGTGAGCCGGTCGCTCTCGGCGAACATGTCGGCCATCGCCGACGCCCGCGCGAAGGCTTCGATCTGGGCGGGACGCGCGATGGCCAGGGCGCTCGCGCCAAGACCACTGTCAGACAGCCGCAAGATGCGATCGACGAAACTGCCCGTCGGCGTCCTGAAGCCCTCCAGAACATCAGGCAGGGCAAAGCCCCTGGATAGTTCGGCGATCCTTTCGGCCTGCTCTATCAGGCCATTCGGAAAGGCGGCGCGATAGACCCGATCAGCGTCGGACTGAGCCCTCATCAGGGCTCCGACGCCCTGCATTCGATCCATGAACGGGTGTCGACCCATCGCGGCACAGGCCAGCGGAGTGTCCATTTTCATGCGCTCGGCCATGCCGACCACGCCGCTCGCGCGCAGCATGTCGTGCTGCCGGCGAACATCCTCGAACGGATCCGCCATCCGTCTGGCTGCATCCAGCGTAGCGCGCATGCTGGGCGGGATCAGATCACGCGGCAGGGTCATGGCTCGCCGCTTCGCGCAAATGAGCCAGCCGCTCCTCGCAGACCGTCGTTGCGAGGGCACGCAGCACCTCGACGCGCTGCGTCAACCAAGCCAGCTCTTCGACGCTGATCTTGTAGTGTTTGGAGTAGCGGGCCTTCACATAGGCTTCGCGCAGCAACTCGAAGCAGCGGCGCTCGAACTTGGTCTCGCGCGGCCAGGCGTCGGCCAGTCGGGCATCAATGGCCTCGCACTTCCTGCGTAGGAAGGCGAGGTTGTGGGCCTTGCCGCTGTAGAGCGTCACCACGAGCAGGACGCAGTGGTATAGGTGCTCAGCCGACTGATGCAGGTTAAACGCCGCGAGCTTGGGATCAGCCCCCTCCCCCATGTAGAACTTCGCTCCGCGCGCAAAACTGGCCGAGCTTTGCGTCCAGTCCGCGAAGAACTCCTCCGCTTCCTTCAGCGCGACTTGCGCTTTCAGGTCCGCCGGCTTGCGCAGCTTGGCGCCCAGCGTATCGAAGAGAACAATCCCCTCGCGCACGATGTCCGCCCAGAAATAGCGCCCGCGATCCAATTGCTCGTTCACGTCGTCCAGGCTGTGCACGATCAGGCTGACCGGCGTGCGGATCAGCGACTCGCCCGGCATCAGCTTGTTCTCGGCGTCATGCCAGAACTCGCCGTCGGTCAGGTCTTCATGATCGACGACGATCAGCAGATCGAAGTCCGAGAAGTAGCGCCCGACCGGATCGTGGACCCAGTCGCCGCGCGCATACGAGCCGTAGAGGATGATCTTGAGGATCTTGCCGTTCTTCAGCCGCTCGGCCCGGCGGGTCGAGACGGCCTCGGCGAAGGACTCCCGGATCACCTCGACCACCCGGCGCAGCTCCACCTGCTTGCGCGGCGGCAGATGATCGATCGAAGTCTTCATCGGGCGAGTCTCGCCCAAGGCGTGCATCGGAGCAAGGCGCGAAGCCTCAGTTCTGGATCAGGCGGACCAAGGTCCCGTCCGGGTCGATCAGCGCGCCGATCCGCAGCCCCGAATCCTCGACCTTCGGCGGGTGCAAGCGGGGTTGACCCCAACAGGTTTCCGGCAGGCCGGTGACAAGGCAGGCTGCGTAAAATGCGTCCAGATCGTCGAGTCTCAGGCAGCAGCTGAAGTTGCTGGTGAGCGGATCCAGGTCAGGATGCGGGAAGAACTCGATCGTCAGCCCGCCCCGCTTCAGGATCATCCAGCCTTCGTCGCGCCAGCCCTCCTCGAAGCCGATCTTGGCGTAGAACCGGGAGGTGGTTTCGAAGTCCCGCGACGGCAGGTTGGGCGTCGCGTGGTCGGTCACGGCGAGCTCCGAATGCGGCGATGCCGCCGAAGCCTAGCCGCAACAGCCCTTCCCATCCACCTGGATCGGAGGACACGGCACGTCGGCATAGGAGCAGAATACGCAGCAGTCGCCCGGCAATGGCTTCAGCGTCACGCCGCACCCGAGGCAATCGTAAAACCAGATGCAAGCGTCGGTGGGCATGGTCTCCGTCGCGACATGACCGCAATGCGGGCAGGTCAGCGTCGACTCCAGAACGAAGGCGGCCGTCATCGCATCGCCGCCAGTCGGGGCATGGCCCAGGGCTCGATGTAGGGCTGCCACGCCAGGGACAGGACGATCAGCACGCTGGCGGTCACCAGCAGCCAGAACGCCAGACGCGAAGGGCGCCGGCATGCGGCGTCGTTCTTGCACATGCGCAGACGACGCCAATGGAGCAACCAGCCGGCGGCGAGGATGACGGCGGCCAGGAGCGTCAGCCAGTTTCTCGCGCCAGCGATGACGGCGGCCCCGGCGAAGGATACGCCCGCCACCGACAGAGCGAGCGGCAGAACACAACATGCCGCCCAGGCGAACAGCGAGGCGACGCCGCCGATGGCCGCCGAGGCGCTGACGGCGACCTCGGGAATCGGGGCTCGCTTTTGATCGATGCCCATGGGGCCTCCCGTTCGATTTCTGCTAGAGCCTACAACCCGTAGCCACTACGGGATCAAGGGCCATGTCCACACGAAGTTTGACGATCGGGCGACTTGCGGCCAGCGCCGGCGTGAACCTCGAAACGGTGCGCTACTACGAGCGGATCGGCCTGATGCCCGCGCCGGCCCGCACGGAAGGCGGGCACAGAAGCTACGAGCCGGAACACGCCCAGCGCCTGCGCTTCATCCGCCGATCGCGCGAGTTGGGCTTCGGCATCGACGCCATTCGGCGGCTGATCGCGCTCAGCGAGCCGGGCGTGCAGGCGTGTTGCGAAGTTCGCGACATGGCCCAAGACCATATCGCCAGCGTCGACGCCAAGATCGCGGACCTGGAGCGGCTGCGGACGGTGCTGATTCAGGCAGTCGCTGACTGCAGCGAAGGCGGGCGGGTTCGGTGCCCGGTGATTGAAGAGCTCGGCTCTACCTAAGCCTCAATAAATGGAAGTGCGCCGGTGAGTGCGCTCAGCCTCAGTGTCGTGACGGGGTGATCGACGCCGCCGCCTCGCGGCAAGCCTCTTCGCAGCGGCGGCATTCCCCGGCGCAGATGCGGCAATGCTCGTGCATCTCGGCGTGCTTCTCGCACTCGACAGCGCAGTCGGCGCACGCCTCGGCGCAGATCTCTAGCATGCGATTGATCAAGGCCTCGTTGCTGCCGGCGCGACGCGCAGCGAGGCCGGCCGTGGCCAGGCAGACATCCGAGCAATCCAGATTGAGACGGATGCACTGGGTCAGGTCCTTGACCATCTCCTCGGCGAGGCAGGCGTCGGCGCAGATGCGGCACACGGCGGCGCAGCCGTAGGCCGCCTCGATCGCGCGAACGAGGATGTCGTTGACGCTGCCGCGCACGTCGGGATGGGTGCTGATCATCGGTTGGATTTGCATCGGGGGCTCCTCAGGTGATCGGAATCCAACCCGGGTGGTGTGGCGATGTTCCGAACGGTGGAGCCTGCGGCGTCTTCACGCCAAAACAGTGGCCTTCCGGCCTTCGTGGCCGACAGCCGGCAGGAAGGCCGGAAGGCGCCAGAAGGAGACATTAGCGGAGGACCACAAAACTGACCTTCAAAGCCATAACTGGCACGCCGTTATCCGAAGTGCTTGATCCCTCAACCCTGACTAGTAGTCTGCGACCAAGGGGGCCCCATGGCTATAAGAAAACTCGCCTTGAGTGCGCTGGTCGTAAACCGCGCAAACGACCGTCACGGCGAGCTCGAAAACGAGACGGCCGCGATTGCGTGGCTTTTCAACGAGCGCGAAACGCACATGCGGAGTCTGACGAAGGACATCGTGGAGCAGGGTGAAATTTACGAGTATCCCCTAGTCTCTCCCGAGAAATCCAAGTTCATCGTCTTTGACGGCAACCGCCGCGTGACGTGTCTCAAGCTTCTCGACGACCCGCGCCGGGCACCGACTACAGAGCTCCAAGCATTTTTCCGGGACCAAAAGACTCTCTGGAAAGGCACCTTCCCGAAGGAAATTCTGTGCCAGGTCGAAACCAACCGGGACCGGATCGACGAGATCCTCTTCCGTCGCCACACCGGCTCACAGTCGGGCGTCGGCCAAAGCACTTGGGACGACCGCATGAAGGCAACCTTCGTTACGCGCACCGGCAAAGGTGGCGGGCCGAGTGTTGCAGACGAAATTGAGAAACGGCTCGCAGAAGCAAACCTGCTGCCCTCCCGTCGCAAGATCCCGCGATCAACGCTAAACCGCCTTCTATCTGCTGAACCTTTCCGGCATCGCGTCGGTATCAGCATGAAGGGTGGCCGCTTCCAGTTCACGCATGACCAGACTAAGTCGCTCGCCGCACTGGCCCGTATCGCGAAGGACATGGCCGAACGGGATCTAGTGCTCGGGGACATTTGGGATATCGACGGCAAGCAGAGCTATCTCGATCAGCTTGAGCGCGAGGGCGTCCTTCCGAGGAAGACAGGCACAACGACGACAGCGGAACCCGCTAAACCAGCTGAGAAGCCCGCAAAGTTGAAGCCGAGCGCCAAGGCGGTGCCGACTCTTCGCACGACGCTCATCCCCCAGAAAGACTTCGATCTGAGCTGGCCGGGACGGCTTCAGCGGCATCACCGCATATGGGAAGAGCTACAGTTTCACCTCGATCTGCGCACACATCCAAACGCGATCTCGGTTCTCATGCGAGTGCTCATCGAGCTCGCGTTGGAGAACTACATCAAAGAAGCGAAGGTCACGGTCCACGAGAACGACAAGCTCGCGACCCGGCTGGAGAAAGCAGGCCTGCACCTGCAAGCGGCTGGAAAGATCGACGCGAAGCAGGTCGAGGTGCTGAAAAAATTCAAGCAGGGTGACAAGCTCGTGTCTGCCGACACGTTGAACAAGTACGTTCACTCAACGAACTTTGCGCCTTCGCCTGAGCACCTAATGTCGATCTGGGATAGCTTGGCCGACGTAGTCGTTGAAATGCTGAAGGCCTAGTCGACCTTCCTCTGAACGTCGGATTCCTGCCGCTGGAATTTCGGTAGGGTTAGCTTCTGGCGGTCCATCTCGATCTGGAATTCGAGCATGCCGTCGTGACACCAGTAGATGAAGTTGACCGAGTTCATGTCGGGATCCTTGTCGCTGAAGGCAGAAAAATTATCGACGAACCACTCTCGCATTTCGTCCTCGGCATCGAAGTTGAACCACTCGCCCGCGTACCAAAAGCGGGAGAGGCCGGTGTGTAGCAGCCGTTCGTTGTGCGACATGTCCCAGAAGGGTTTGAAGCCGATCAGCTTCATGTCGGGCAGCCACGTCTTCGCGGCTTTGAGGCGCTCTTTCGTCGATCGGGTTTTCCCAATTTTGAAACGCCCCTTGTCCTCGATCACGTAGAGGTAGCCGGGATCGACGCGGCGAACTTGCCAGATGGGCATGATGGTGCCGGTGTTCCTGAAGATCATCCGATCCCTCCGACGAAACCCTCACTCATCCCACAGGCCTTCGACGCCCTGAGCCAAATCGAAGTCGACACCGGCTTGCAAGGAAGGCCGCCCTATCAGTCTGGTCGCATCCGCGTCTGCCTCAAGCCTTAACCCGAGCCGCTCGATCAGCGGGCTGAGGCCCGGATGCTCCTCGAGCCATTCCTCATAGCCTTTGATGGACGGACCGCCGAGGTTCAGTACGAACTCATAGCCGTAGAAGATCAATACGATGTAGTGCTCGCGCCGCCGCGTCAGCAGCAAATCGATGATGTATCCTGCCTGAACCCAGTCCCCCGATGTGGGGTGAGTCATCAGGGTCTCTTCGGGATAGACCTGCCGCATATGGAAAGGCCAGTGATCGGCGTTATCGCCGACGCGGACCCATCGACGGATGCGGTCCCAATGGGGATCATCGATCAGGCGTTCGACCTCGGCCGGGTTCGCCGACAAACGCAATGCGAACATCTCCATCGCAATCTTGGCTAGCAGCCGAGACATTTCGCGCTCGGGCGGTCGCATGTCGCGCGGGAAGAGGATCGCCGTAAGGGCGTCGTCACCCGCCCCTTGAGAATGGGCCTGAATGGCCGCTGCGTCGCCACTCCGTTCGAGTTGGAGTTCCGGCCCATCCTGGCCGATCCGGAAGTTCACCCCGACGTCGAGCCCCGGGATGAAGCCATACAAGCTGGCGTGCCGGCCTCGTTTGTTGGGGATGCGATACCAGGCCCGGAGGTTCCGGAACGACTCGTGGGCGAGAAGCGGCTGTTCGATTTTGCGGGCTATGTAGTTGTTGCAAGGGTCACAGATCATACCCCGCGGCAGGACGACCCGGCTGTTGCCCAGAGACTGTGGAATGACATGCTCCACGCTTGTCGCCGCGTCCGACGTAGCCTTGCAGAATAGGCAGCGCATCGCTTCAGCCCCTTGACCGTCGAGGGCGATCGATGGTCGCTTTCTTGCGGGTCAGCGGCAGGACCTCGAAGCCATCAAAGATCGACCTAAACGTGGCACGTGGCAGCGGCGGATAGGCTTCGGTGATTGCTGCCGGCATGGACGTGATCTGGGGACGGCTCCGCCTCTCGACAACAGCCACGCTCGATACGAGCTTACAAGCGAACGTGCCGGACCGCCGCTAAGAGTCACGAACGGCGGTCGATCCTCAAGGGACCGAGAAGCGCCATAGGTGGACCTTGGCATGTCTCCAGGAACTGGACGTTCGGCGTCACGGTTGGTGTCACGCCGCCTGAAGTGCTGTCTCCTCCTTGAAGTCGTAGCGGTGCGGCAGGCAGAGCGTGTCCTGACCGGGGCCACGCACCAGTTCGAGTGTCTGCAGCGTATCCGCATCAAAGGCCGGGCTGAGCTCCAATCGCAGGTACTCAAAGAGCTGGCGGTCATGGACCGCGATGATCACCTGACGTCCATGCTCCTTGGACAGAGTCCGTAACAGCGCGGCAAAATGGGCGATGTGGATGTCGTCCATCGACTGCACCGGATCGTCGAGGATCAGCCAGGGCAGCTGCGGCTTCATCGTCATGTGCAGGGCGATGAACAGGGTCAGCGCCGCGGTGTTGAGATTGCCCGCGCTCAGCATCGCCCCAGGCGTGCCGCCGTCTCCGCCCAGCCGGTGCTGGGTGATCAGCTTGGGCTGTAGCTGCCGGATGGCGTCGTCGGGAACTTTGAAGGCCGGCACGAACGGCTCGCTCGGCGCTAAGCGCACGAAGAGATCGCGCCAGAGCTTATTGAGGCGGTCGTTGAATTCGTGCCGCACGATCTCGGACCGGACATCCTTGACCGCAGCCTTGATCGCCTGGGCCGAGTGCCGCGTCGCCGCCGCGCGCGCCAGGGCCTCGTCAATACGTGCCACGTCGGCGCCTAGACTTTCGAGCAAGGCGCGGACTTCGCCGCGGGCGGCCAGTTCCCGCTCCAGGCTGTCGATGCTTTCCAATGCCTGACGCCGAGCCGCATCGCGACCGCTCAAGGCTTGGATACTATCGCTAAGGACCTTGCCGAGACGATCGGCCATGGCGTCGACCGTGTCGGTCTCCGAAGCCGGGGGCTCGCCAATAGCGATCGCCAGCTCCGAGAGCGTGCCTAGGGCGGCGCTGCGCGTCAGGTTGCGCGCCTGCAGTTCGGTCAGCTGTCGCCGCGCGGCAGTCTCGGCCTGGCCCAGGCGCCCGCCTTCGGCCAGGACCGGCTGCAGGGCTTTCAGATCTGAGATCAACCGCGTGAGCCCGCTGGCCTCACGGGTCAGGCTAGCCAGGTCGACATTGCTGGGCGTGCGCGACTCGATCTCGACCGCCTCCTGCTCCAGCAGCGTCAGCTGAGCCTGCTGGGCGCTCTTCCCGGCGCTAAGGTCCAACAGCCGCTGGGCTGAAGCCGACAGCCGCCGCACGTGGTCGTTGACGTGGGCGGCCAAGGATCCCTTGTTCATCTGCGAGAAGTCCCGCTCGCAGACCGGACAGACGTCGTCGACAATGAAAGCGGCGATTTCGGCCAAGGCCGAACCGAGGCTGGCCGAATTGGCCGCCAGCTTGGAAAACTCCTCGTCGATGGTCCGCAGGTTGCGCTCGGCGACATCGCGCTCTTCCACGATCTTACCTGCCCGTGCGACGTCGGCGGTGGCCTGATTTAGGCGCTCCTGGGCGGTCTTCTCCAGCGTGGTCAGCTCGCGCATGGCCGGCGCGAAAAACTCACCATAGGCCCGTGGCAGCGACGATTGCGACAGAACCCGCGTGACCCGATCGAGGATCTGGTCAGCCGCCGGCTTGTTAGCCGCCTCCCATGCCGCCAGGGCCGCGCCCGCGGACACGTGCGCACGGGCAAGAGTCGCTTCGTTGGACGAGGCTGTATCGCTGCCCTGGTTCAAATGCCGCACAATCGCCTGTAACTGTGCGCGATGGTCGCGCGCGGCGGCGGCCGCCTGGCTGTCAGCGGCATCGTTGAGCAGCGGCCGGTAACGGCCGATATTGTCGATCGGCTCCTCGACCGTGACGCCGATGGGCGTAAGTACCTGGTTCAGCTGCGCCACGGCTGCGGCGATGGTCTTGGACATCGCCTCCAGCACCTTGCGATTGCTGGCGATGTCGCGGTCCAAGCGGGTTTTCTCGGCCTCGAACTGCGATAAGCGACCGGCGGCCTTGCGCAGGTTTCGAATATCGTCGACGGGCGCAAGACCAAGCTCGATCGCATCGAGCCGCTTGAGACCCAGCAATTCGGAGACGAAGGCGGCTAGCGGCGACTCCGCGTCGGCGCCGGACTCCTGGTACATCTTCAGCAGCTGATTCAGCAGCGACTGCGGAAGATAGCAGCGCTCCTTGAAGAAGTGGCTCAAGCCATCATCGAGCTTGGCGACGGTGGTCGCCCCTTGTGGGGTGATATTGGTCTCGAAGCGGTTGCGCCGGTCCAGACCGACGGTCTCTAGCATGACCCTGCCCGTGGCGGCGCCGCGGTGCAGTAGCTGCCGTCGATAGTCCTTGTCGGCAAGGTCGAGAAACTCAATCCCGCCGCGCAGCGCCAGTTCGATTGCCGACAACAGGCTGGTCTTGCCCGCGCCGTTCTCGCCATGGATCAGGACGGTGTTGGCGTTCAAAGGCGCGGTCAAGGTCCCGCGAATGCTGCGGAAATTGTTGATTTCCAGGCGGTCGAGCAGGATCTGGCTCATTGATCAGCCTCCAACGATCCCAAGACCTCGTCGATACGTCGCCCAAGGGCCGCCTTGACGCTCGTCTCGCCGCGAGTCGAGCTTGTGATAAGCTCCCGGACCAAGGTCGCATCCACGGTTTCGGGCAGACGCCCCAACAACAGATCCAGCGCGCCGGTCTTGCTGACCTCGGACTCCTCGGCGGCCTGCGGCAGGCGCAGCGGTAGCAGCAGGCGGATCTGATCTTCGAGCATCTCGGCCTGCTTGGCCTCCAGCGCGCCATTAGCGTCAAGGGCTAGAGCCGGCACCTGAAGAACCCGGCAGGTCTCGGCCAAGGCCTTTACGTTGTCGGTGAGCACCGCGCCGACCAAGACCGCGCTCACTGTGTAGCGCGATTGAGTGACGTCGAGGGCGCGGCTGAGGGTTTCGATGCGATTGCGCACGGCAAGACCATTGGTGTCGCCGTGCTCGCCGGTGACTGCGTCGATGATGATCACCAGATCCAAGGCGCGCGCGCCGACGCCGCGAAACGCGGCGGTGAACTGAAACTCGACCGAGGCCACGCGAAACGGCGTGACCAAGCGCTCGTAGCCAGCCGCCTGCAGCCGCGCCACCAGCACCTGAACCAAGGGCGACAAGCTCATAGCGTCACTTCCGAGATGAAACGTCGGCGTAAATCATCGAGATCCGTCGCGGCCTCGACGATCGGCTTCAGGCAGACATGGACCGGCTGCTGACGATTGGACCGGCCGGGCGGCCGGCGGGGACCACGCGGGCTGGAAAGTCCCGCCCCCGTCGCGCTTGGGTTCAGCATCCGCCACATCTCATCGCCGTGGATCACAACGCTGTTGTCGTTTAGTGCGCCGCTCTTTTGCAGGAGTAACGCCTGCTGGGCGCTGCGGACCACAAATACCGCTCGCGCCTGGGCCCCAGGATACGCGCCTTTGGCCATCAAAGCGCCCTCGGAAACGCCCACGCCCGCCGGCGGCGACAGCGACCAAATCCCGCCGCCCAATCCGTGTTCGAGCAAGCTCAAAACCAAGGCCAGATCACCAAACCCAGCGGCCACAGCGTTGGGGTCGTTGGCCACATGCGACACGGTGGACCGGTTGATGGCCTCGTAGCGCTCGGGGTGAGCCGCCAGCTGCCCGTCACGATAGAGCGAGACCAGGCGCGACCAAGTCGCGATCGCCTGGTTGACAAAGGCCGTCTGGTCGCCGTTGGCTTGAGCGGCGACCGCATCGCGAAGCCGGTTAAGTGCTTTGGTCAGCTCATCGGCTAGACCCGCCGAGGCGCCGCCAGCCAACCGCTGCGTCAGCAGCAGGTTCAGCTTGTCGGTCACAACCCGCAGAGCCAGAGCCGGCAACACCTGCTCTGGCCAAGCCTGCAGCAGGGCGCTGGCCTTGATGGCGACCATGTTGGGGTTGTAGCTGGCCCCATAGACGATCTTCAGCATTGCCACGTGCTTGTCGCCCAGATCGTTGGCGTTGCAGAACACATGGCCTTGCGCGGCCGGCGTCGGCGGCCAAGGCCAAGGATGCTCTTTCCGCGCGGCGCCAAACAGCTGCTGCAGGTTCACGTCTTGCAGCGATAGCCCGACCATCATTGCCTTCTTGTCGGTGGCAACGGCGGTGACACGGCCGACCATCGCCGTGAATAGGCCGTTGTTGGCCCACTCGTTGATCTGGGTGGCGCTCCCGGTCAGGAACTGGCGATATCGGCCAGGGTCCTGGGTCGCATGGACAATACAGCCGTGGAACTTGAGCAGCCGCGCCTTGGCCGCGCCATCGCGTAGGTGGTCGGGATCGACCACCACCTGGAGATTTCCAGCGCACCCAGGGCCGAGCCGCTCGACGGCCGCCTCGATAAAGCCGTCCCAGTTGGCCGAAGCAATCTCCTGAACCACGCCCTCCAAGATCAGGATGGCGATGGCCAGATGCTCGGCCGCCGGCGGCGGCGGATTAGCGAAGGCGTCGCGGACATTGACGCCGTCCCACAGCAGGTAGTCGTCTTCCTTGTGGGCGACGCGCACGTCGAGCAGCTCGGAATACTTGTCCCACAGTCGGTTGACGATCGCGTCGTGGAGGGCGGGCGGCCAAGCGGAGAATACCGTGCTGCGGTGGGGCGCGACATCGGCGGCCACCGCCTCTGCGATCCGCAAGGCTTCCTCGAAGGCCGGCATAAAATCGGCGGCGGTAGCGGGATCGGCTGCGCCTTGGCGCAAAAACTCCATCGCCCGTTCGATCAGGCCGCCAAGGCTGGGCGCGTTGCGCGAGATCCCCGAGCCCACCCAAAGGGCGAACTCGCCGTTCTCAACGGCCTCGGCGACGCCGGCGAATTCCGCATCGAGTTTCTTGAGCACGTCAAGCATGCTCTTGCTGGTGGCCGCGCCACCGGTCATGTCCGGCTCATTCCCGCTGATGCTCGCGGTCCAAGACCGCCCCTCCCGTCCTCAACCTACACCATATATTCTGTTGACCGACTGTCCATGCTGATCGTCCCACGGCTGGGTACGGATCATCGCTCTCGCGTCCGTTCTCTTGACCAAGCCGGTACTGCAAAGACCCGCCGCTAAGCATGCTTGGAACCGCTAAGGCTTGAGGCGTCAGCCCCAAGGAATTTCCAAGCGCCTTTCGGCCTTTAGAAACTGCTCGATCATCTCGATGTCGCCGATCCGCGACTTGAGGGCGCTGATCGCCAAGACCTCGGTCGCATGCCGTGCCGCTCTTCCAGACCTATTTCGAGTTTGATGGCGCGCCGGTGCACGAGGCCTATGCGGGCCGGTTGTTGGTCGAACTCGATGCTCAGCGGGCTCGCAAGCTTGACTAGACGGTAACGTACTAATCCCGCCGCCGAAAACCTGACCTTCCCAATGTCAGAGATGAGTCACGTGCCGACATGCGAACGCACGAAAAAGCCGCGCGCCCCCAAAGGGCGCGCGGCGAGTTTTTCCTCAATCTGGCGCGACAGCTATTCCGCCGCGAAGGCGTAGGCGTCGTCGTCAGGCGGCGTCACGGCTTCGGCCGCCTCTCCCTCGTCGCCTTCCTCCGAGACCCCGGCTACGGCCGTCCGCAGGACAACTGGCAGCCATCCCTTGCCCTCGACCAGCCTCTCCGCCGCCTCGGCCATGTCGGCCTTTTTGAACCCGGCGATCCGGCCCGCTTCCTCCGCGTTGACGGCCTCCGTCACCGACTCAAGCACCCGCGCCTTGGACACACGGGCGAAGTAGCTGGCCGCCGTTGCCGACCACGTCCCGGTCATGTCGAGGCCGACCGCCGCCGCCAGCGTCTCCGCCTGCGCAAGGGCGCCGGGACGCCGGTCGTGCGGGTCACGCACGGCGTAGAGGCCGACCCCGGCGCAGCAGGCCATCAGGTCAAGCTGCTCCGAGGGCGCCAGATCGGCCACCACGCCCCAGAGGTCTTCTGCCCGCTCGGGCAGGCGCGCCCCCCACGCCTCGCAGCGGTCGCGCACCCGCCGACCGGCGGGACCGTCCTCCACCCCCGGCGCCAGCCGCTGCAGTCCGCTGACCGTCATCCGAAGCTGCAGCGGCGTCCAGACGCCGTAGGTCGGATAGAAGACCTGCAGGGCCAAGGCGTGGACCACGGTCGCCAGCGCCGCTCCCGCATCGGCCTGCACCGCGTCGCGCAGGCCCATGGTTTTGTGGGCCGTCAGGTCGATGATCAGCCGGTCTGACAGGGCCGCGCCCGCCTCCTCCGGCTCGATCCGGCTCCGGTCCGCCTCCGACGCGGCCCCGGTCCCGACGTCCTCGGCTGCTTCGTCCTCGAACGGCGGCGGCGGTTCGGCGACCGCCACCGCGTCCTCGGCCCGGACCAGCCCGCGCTCGAAGCGGGCCAGACCGTCGTGGCCGAGCATCACCACGACCCCAGCCCGCGCCCTGGCCTCGGGCGTGTAGTCGAAGTCCGGGCCGAAGACCTGCAAGGCCTTGTCGATCTCTTCCAGCCGGGCGTCCACCTCGGGCGGCAGCATCTCCGCCGCATCGGTTTCCGAAACCAGTCGGTCGTATTCCTCCGACAGGGCGGCGATGACGGCGGAGTCCGCCTCCGACCGCTCGACCGCCACCGGATAGACCCGCCCGAACGCGGAGAGGTCCGGATATTCCAGACCCGTCTCGGCCCATTTCCAGCCCTCGCGCTCGCGCGCCTCGTCCGCCAGCCCCGCCAGCTTGTCGCCGACCAGCCGGTCCAGCAGCACCACGTCCTCCAGCCAGCCGCCGCCGTCCTCGGTGAACAGATCGCGCAGCACCGCCCCGCCTTCGGCCTCATAGGCCTCGACGCCGACGAAGCGGACCCGGCGGTCATCGACCCGGACCTTGGCCTCGGTCATGGCGCGGCGGATGGCGTAGGCCGGGGTGTGGGGGCCAACCTGCTCCAGCACCTGCCGTTGCCGCTCCCGGTCCTCGCTGACGCAGAAGGCCGTCAACTGGTCGAGCGCCAGCGTCCCGGCCCGATACGCCGCCATCAACTCCGGCGCCGCCGACCCCAGCCGCAGCCGCTGGCGCACGACGTGGGCCGAGACCCCGAACCGGGCGCCGATCTCCTCGGGGCCGTAGCCCTTCTCCACGGCCAGCCGCTGGAAGGCCTCGAACTGGTCGGCGGGATGCATGGCCTCGCGTGTCATGTTCTCATCCAGACTGATCTCGTGGGCGTCGTTCTCGGCGTCCACGATGACGCGCACCGGATGGGTGCGCTTGATCGCCTTGCGCTTGGTCAGCAGCCGCAGCCCCTGACGGCGTCCCTCGCCGATGGTGACGAGGTAGTTCCCGGTCGGGGCGCCCTCCCCGTCCCGCTCGACCTCGACCACGGGCGGCTGCAACACCCCCTTGGCCCTGATGGAGGCCGCGAAGGCCTCGATGGTCGCCGCGCTGTGCGGGGTCTTCCTCGCATTCTTCGGCGAGGCCTTGAGCCGGTTCAACGGCACGATCAGTTCCGCGCCGTGCTGCGGCGCGATCGCCTCGGTCGCGGCGGTTTCGATGGATTGAGCAGTCATGGCTGCCTCCTTTGGGCATGGGTTGCAGGCACGCGAACTGCGCGCCTGAAACCCTGCCCGTCGGCGAGACCGGGGTAGCAAGGGCCAGGGCGGACCGGCCGGAGGGGGATCGCCCGGGCTGCACAAGCCGATGACGATGATGATCATGAACAGCATGACCGCGCGGAAGGCCGGGGAGACCGGCCGGTCCGGCGGCGGAGCCGCTTCACCCTGGCCCGCGCGAGGGCGGAGCCCTTAGCGCCTTGCAGCGGCGTGGCGGCGTGCGCCTGTGGACGAGGCGTCCGGCCGGCGGAGTCCATCTTGACCGCGCCGCCTGTTCCGCTTTTGTTCTCGCCATGCCCTACCGCAAGACCGTCATCGTCGAATGGCAGACCGCCGGCGACCGCCGCTCCTATTTCGTGCGGCCCGGCAGCCGGTCCCGCCCCTGGATCTGGTTCCGGGACGGAGACGTGCCGCCGTTCGAGGAGGAGTCGGCGCGCTTCGTAGTCGAAAAACGCGCCGGCCGCTGGGTGGCGGTCGAGCGGGCTCCTGAGAGCGCCACCGGGCGGCGAACGGGCTGACGGCGACGCCCGCAAGCCGCCTCGCCTAATTGATACGTCTCTCGACCGCTAGTCGGCGGCCTCCTGCGCCTTGCGGGCATCCTCCAGGATCTCCAGGCCGCCTTTGGCCGCGATCCCCGCGACGATGACGCCGACCACCAGGTCCGGCCACGACTGGTCCAACCATAGAACCAGTCCGCCCGCGAGGATGATCCCGCCGTTGGAGGCGAAGTCGTTGAGACTGAACGTCTCGGCGGCGCGAAGATTGACATCGTCGCCGTCGAGCCGCCGCAGAAGCTGCAGACAAATCAGGTTCACCACCGCAGCGACGATGGCCAGGACGATCATGGTCCCGCCGATCGGCTCGGCCCCAAGCCACCACCGCCGGCCGGCGTCGACCAGGACGCCGGCGGCGAAGATCAGCAGCAGGACGCCCGAGGTCGTCGCCGCGCGCCGCTTCCAGGTCAGGGCCCGGCCGACGGCGAGGAAGCTGATCAGATAGACGACGCTGTCGGAGGCGTTATCGAGCGCATTGGCGAGCAAGGCGCTGGAGTCCGCGAGAAGACCGCCGAGGCCAAGCCCCGCGAACAGCAGGCCGTTGAGGATCAGGACGACCAGCAGGGTGCGTCGCTGCCGGTCGTGCTGGGCGTTCGTGGTCACGACGGCTCCTCCCTCTTGTCCAGAATACGCGCGGCGAGAGTTGGCAGCACCAGAAGCGTCAGCACCGTGGCGGTCAGCAGGCCGCCGATGACGACCGTCGCCAGCGGCTTCTGCACCTCGGCGCCGGCCCCGAAGGCGAACGCCATCGGGATGAAGCCGAGCATCGCGACCAGGGCCGTGGTCAGAACGGCTCTGAGGCGACTGACGGCCCCTTCCACGGCCGCCGCCAAGGGCGCGGCTCCTTGCTCGTAGCGCTGGCGAATGGCCTGCATCAGGACGAGCCCGTTCAGGGTCGCGACGCCGGAGACGGCGATGAAGCCGACAGCCGCCGAGATCGAGAACGGCATGCCGCGCAGCAGTAAGGCGACGGCCCCGCCGACCAAGGCCAGGGGCACGCCGGCGAAGACCAGTGCTGCGTCCTTGAGCGAGCGCAGGGCCAGGAACAGCAACAGGCCGATGGTCAGGAAGACCAGAGGCACGATCATCGCCAACCGGGCGCTGGCGCGTTCGAGGTTCTCGAACTGCCCGCCCCAGTCGAACCAGCCGGAGACCGGCGGCCGCACCTCGCGACCGACGGCGGCGCGGGCCTCGGCCACGAAGCCGCCGAGATCGCGACCCCGGACGTTGGCCTGAACGACGATCCGCCGCTTGCCGTTCTCCCGGCTGATCTGGTTGGGCCCTTCAGTCATGTCGAAGCGAGCCACGGCTGAAAGCGGCACGGTCAGGGCGCCGGGCTCGGCCGATTCCGGCATCACCGGCAGCTGGACCATCACCGCGGGATCGTTGCGCAGCTCGTCGGCCAGGCGGACCACGACGTCGAAGCGGCGATCGCCTTCCAGCACATGGCCGGCCGACCGGCCGCCCAGGGCGATAGCCAGGGCGTCCGCGGCGTCGCTGGCGTGAACCCCTTGCGCCGCCGCGATGGTCCGATCGACGACGGCGGTGATCGACGGCTGGCCCGAGACCTGCTCGACGCGCACGTCGGCCGCCCCCGGGATCCGCCGCAGCACGGCGGCGACCTGGTCGGCGCTGGCCTGCATGGCGGCGAAGTCGTCGCCATAGACGGAGACCGCCACGTCGGAGCGAACCCCGGCGATCAGCTCATTGAAGCGCATCTGGATCGGCTGGGTGAACTCGTAATTGTTCCCCAGCAGGTGGCCGAGTTCCTCCTCCATGCGCTCGACCAGCTCCGCCTTGGGCAGGGAGGGGTTCGGCCACTCGCTGCGCGGTCTGAGCATGACGAAGGTGTCGGAGATCGAGGGCGGCATGGGATCCGACGCCACCTCGGCGGTGCCGGTGCGGGTGACGACCTGCTCCACCTCGGGCATGGCCTGCAGCGTCCGCTCGACCTGGAACTGCATGGCCTGACTCTGTTCCAGCGAGGTGGAAGGGACCCGCAACGCCTGGACCAGGACGTCGCCCTCGTCGAGCGTCGGCACGAACTCGCGGCCCAGGCTCAGGAAGGCCACGAGGCCGACCAGAACGGCCAGGCCGGCCCCCGCGACCACCGCCCGCGGCCGTTCGACCACCCGCCGCAGCAGCGGTTCATAACGGGCCTTGGCGGCACGGCTCAGGCGGGTCTCGTCGTCATGTCCCTTCGGCTCCCGGACCCAGATGGCGGCCATGGCCGGCACGAAGGTGAAGGAGAGGATGAAGGCGCCCAGCAAGGCGAACATCACGGTGCCGGCCATGGGGCCGAACATCTTGCCCTCGACGCCTTCGAACATCAGCAGGGGCGCATAGACCAGAAGGATGATGGCCTGGCCGAAGGCGGCCGGCCGCGCCATCTCCCGGGCCGCCTCTACCGCCACCGTCAGCCGTTCGGGCAAGCTCAAGGCGCGGCCGACGCTCTCGCGGCGCATGGCGAGCCGACGCAGGGTGTTCTCGATGACGACTACGGCGCCGTCGACGATCAGGCCGAAGTCGAGCGCGCCCAGGCTGAGCAGATTGGCGCTGATGCCGAAGCGGTTCATGGCCGCAGCCGCGAACAGGAAGCTGAGCGGGATGACCAAGGCGGTGATGATCGCCGCCCGCACATTGCCGAGCGCGAAGAAGAGCACGGCGATGACCAGCAGGGCGCCGAGGGCGAGGTTGTGCTCGACGGTGCGGATCGTGGCCTCGACCAACTGGGTGCGGTCGAGCGCCGGCCTGGCGACGACCCCCGGCGGCAGGCTGGCCCCAATCTCCTTGAGGCGCTCGCCGACGCGATGGGCGACGGCGCGAGAGTTCTCACCCTGAAGCATCAGGGCGGTGCCGACGACGGTTTCGCGACCGTTGCTGCTGGCCGAACCGAGGCGCGGCGCGCGACCGATCTCCACCGTGGCGACGTCCGAGACCCGGATCACCTGGCCGCCGCGATTGAGGATCGGGGTCTGGGCCAGTTCCTCGAGGCTGCGGATCCGCGCATCGGCGCGGACGATGTAGGCTTCGCCGGCCCGGTTCACATAACCGGCCCCGGCGATGCGGTTGGCGTGCTCGAGGGCCTCGACCAGCTGCACAAGACCCACGCCATAGGCGGCGAGGCGCGCCGGGTCGGGATGGACGGCGTACTCCTTCACATAGCCGCCCTGGACATCGATGCCGGCGACGCCTTCCACGGTCTTGAGCTGGGGCGCGATGATCCAGTCCTGGACCGTGCGCAGATAGGTGGCCTTCTCCTCGTCGGTCGTCAGCCGCTCGCCCTCGGGCGTGATGTAGACCGCCCCCGTGCGGGCGGCCTGTCCCGTCAGCTCGACGGTGAAGATGAACACCTCGCCCAAGCCGGTCACGACAGGGCCCATCGACGGCTGGACGCCCTCGGGAAGGTCGTCCCGCGCGGCCTGCATGCGCTCGTTGACGAGGTTGCGCGCGAAATAGATGTCCGTGCTGTCCGTGAAGACGGCGGTGATCTGCGAGAAGCCGTGCCGCGACAGCGACCGGGTCTCGACGAGGCCCGGCAGGCCGGCCAGGGCCGTCTCCATCGGGAAGGTCACCTGGCGCTCCACCTCCTCAGGCCCCAGCGCGGGGGCGACGGTGGTCACCTGGACCTGGCGATTGGTTATGTCCGGGACGGCGTCAATCGGCAGCCGCACCAGTTCGCGCACGCCGAAGCCGGCGAGCACGATGGCGGCCAGCACGACGAGCCAGCGATAGCGCACCGCGCCTGAGATGATCCGGTCGAGCATCAGTCATCATCCTCCACGGCGCCCTTGCCGAGCTCGGCCTTGAGCAGGAAGGCGTTGGCGCCGGCGATGCGCTCCGCGCCGGTGAGACCGCGGACGATTTCGATGCGGTCTCCGGCCCGGCGACCCGGAACCACCGGCTGGGCCCGGAAGCCCGTCGGGGTGACGACGAAGACGACGCTGGCGCCGTCGACGGTCTGGACCGCCTCGGCCGGCACGGCGATGCCGCTTGCGCCGCCGGTGATGATCGAGCCGCTCACCGCCGAACCCGGCGGCGGCGCGACGCCAGCCGCGCGTGCGCGGATCAGGGTCGATCCGGACTGTTCGTCAGCGTCGGGCGCCACCGCGGTGACGACGGCGGCGTACTCGGCCCCGTCCGGGCCCTGGATCGTGATGCGTGCACCCGGTCTGACCGTCGCCGCCAGGGCGGCGGGAGCGTTGAAGACCAGTTCGACACGGTTGGGATTGGAGATCGTCGCGATCGGATCGCCCTGCTGGACGACGCCGCCGAGACCGACCCGCAGGGCCGTGACGACCCCGCTGATCGGGGCGACGATCGTCGCTCGCCCGCTGGCGTTGGGCCCTCCCGCGGCCGCGACGCGCGCCCGGGTCGCGCGGGCCTGGGCCTCGGCGGCGGCGGCGCGCGCCTCAGACGCCTCGACGTCCTGGCGCGCCACCACGCCCTGGTTGAACAGGTTCGCGTCCCGGGTCCGCGCGGCGGAGGCGGCGCGGGCCTCGGCCGTCGCGGCGTCGGCCTCGGCGCGGAGGGCGGCTCCGTCTCCGCTGATCACGATCGCGATCGGCCGACCGGCACGCACGACCGAGCCCGGGGCGACCAGCAGCCGTTCGATCCGGCCGCCGAGCGCAGCGCCGACGGCCGCCTGGGCGTCGGGCGCGGATTCCACGCGTCCGGCGAGCCGGGTTTCGCCGCCGCCGCCGGACTGCACCGAGATGATGCGGATGCCGGCGGCCTGGGCTTCGGCCGGGGTCAGGATGACCACGCCGGGTTCGCCGCCCTCGCCTTCTTCGGCGTGGCCTTCCTCGCTCTCGGCCGCCGCTCCGGCCGGAGGGGCGGCGGTCAGACGGGCGACGCCATAGCCGGCGCCGACGGCCACGATCAGGGCGGCGACCGCCGCGGTGGTCCGGGTGCGGGTGTTCATAGTTGAGCTCCAAAGGGGGCGCGGCCTTCCAGGCGCGCGAGTTCGGCTTCCGCCCGGGCCCGCGTCAGGCGGGCGGCGATAGCGACGTCCCGGGCCTGCACGAGGCCGGTCCGGGTGCTGCGCAGTTCCAGTTGCGACAGGCGGCCGGCTTCGAAGCCGATCCGGGTCAGACGATAGGCCTCCGTCGCCGCCGTCACCGCCGCGTCGGCGGCGATGACGCGGCTGACGGCCGCGTCCCGCCGGGCGGCGGCGGCGCGCCAGTCGGCGTCGGCGTCGAGCCGTGCGCCCCGAAGCCGCGCCTCGGCCGCGCGCACCTCGGCCTCCGCGGCCGAGACCCCGCCCCGGTTCCGGTCGAACAGCGGCAGTTGCAGGCTGACGCCGGCGGTCAGGGCCGTGGCGTCCTCGGCCTCGAACCGGCGGACCCCCACGCTGGCGCGAACGTCCGGTCGTCCGCGCGCCGTTTCGACGCGCACCCGGCCCTGCGCCGCGTCGCGCTCGGCGACGAGGGCCAGAACCGCCGGCGCCTCGGCGGCCTGCCCCGCCGACACGGCAGGGACGCGGTCGAGCAGCGAGGCCTCCACGGATGTGAGCGGCGTCTGGCCGCCGGCCAGGGCGGTCAGTTCGGCGAAGGCGGCGTCGCGTTCGGCCCGCGCCTCGTCGAGGGCGGCGCGCGCCGCCGCCGCCTCGCTCTCGCCCTGGATGCCCCGAAGCAGAGGCTCGCGGCCCTCTTCCACGAGAATGAGGGCCGCCCGGGCGTCGGCGACCGCGAGTTCGAGCGCTTCCTCGGCCAAGGCGAACCGGCGTTGGGCGGCCTCGGCTTCGGCGTAGGCGACGGCAAGGGCCGCCGCGACCTCCAGCCGACTGGCGTCGCGGCGCCAGCGGGCGGCCTCGCGCTCCGACCGGGCCACGCCGACCCGGGCGCCGCGACGTCCCCAGAGTTCCAGATCCTGAGACACCGTCAGGGTGGTTTCGGCTCCGTCCACCCCCTGAAAGGGGCCGCGGCCAAGGATGTTCTCGACTTCGACCCCGAGCTCCGGGTTGGGCCGAACGCCGGCCTGGGCCAGCCGGCCGTCGGCGGCGGCCAGATTGGCGTCGGCCTCGGCCGCCGCGGGCGCGGTCAACGCCTGGGTGAGAAGCTGTTCGAAGGCCGGGGCGGGATCGGCCCAGGCCGGAAACCCGGCCGCCACAGCCAGGACGGCCAGGGCGCAGCCGACCGCGCGCGGCGGCCGACACAAGGGGGAGAGAGGCATGGTTGGGGGTTCCAGAGTTTCGACGAAGGCGATCGCGCGAGCGCGGGCGAACGTCAGGCTCTGGGCGGTCGCTCCGGTCCGGCGGGCGCGCGGGACGGGGGGTGGTCCACGAACAGGACCGGGTGGGTCGCGCCCGCGCTGATCGTGCGGCTGACCTCAGGCGCGACCGGCGGCGCCGTGAGGCCGCCATGGTGGCATTGGCAGTGGGTGCAGCCGCGCGGGTCGGCGGCGCCCCTGTCGGCATCCTCCCGGTCCCCGGCAGGGGCCGCGACCTGGGTCGCCGTCACCTCGACGAACGACGCGCCGGCTTCCTCGGCGATGCAGGCGGCGGCATCGACCGCGGTCGCCAGGACAAGGAACGACAGGAACGACGCCAGAAGCGTCGCCATCAGTCCTCGTCTCGCCGGGCCCTTGCGCATGGCGCCCTGTAGCACGCGACGCCGTGTCCGTAACCGCATCATGGGCGTGTCGCGCGATAGAAGCCGATCGCGCCGGTCAGGGTAGGCAGGACGGCGACTTCGCTCACCCCGACGAAGCCGGCCTCGGCGATCAGGATCGGCAGGGCGCCGTCGGCGTTCGGCTGGGTGTTCTCGTAGCCGTCAAGGGTCTGGACGATGCGGAACAGGGTGCGCATCGCGCCCGTCTGCCGGCCGTAGTCGGCTATGTGGAGCGTCCCGTCGGACCTGAGCGCCCGCCAGCTGGCGGCCAGACCCGCGCGTTTCTCCGCCATCGGCAGCTGATGGAAGACCAGGCTGGACACGACCTTGTCGGCGACGCCTTCGCCCAGGAGCTCGGCCACATCACGCGCATAGCCTTGGACAAAGCGCACGGTCCGGCCGGCGGCGTCCGCCTTGGCCGCCGCCCGCTTGAGGATGTCGCCATCAGGATCGAGGCCGATGATGCGCGCGTCCGGGGCGCGGCGCGCCAGCGACACGGCGAAGGATCCGGTGCCGCAGCCGAGGTCGATCACGGTCTCTTCGGAGCGGGGGTCGACCTGGTCGAGCAGTCGCGCGCGCCACGTCCGCTCCCGGGTCAACAGGGCGATGGCGGGATCGTAGAACCCGCTCAGGGCGGCGTGACCGAGCGCGGGAGTGAAGCCCGCGGTCACGCGGCGGCCTTCAACTCTGCGCGCGATTGTTTCAGGATCGACCAGGCCGACTGCAGGAAGACCACCGCCAGGATCGCTCCTGCGATCAGGTCCGGCCAGCGGGACGCGGTCAGCCACACCGCCAGACCGGTGCCGGCGACCACCAGGCTCTGGATCAGGTCGTTGCGCGTGCACAGCCAGACCGAGCGAACATTGGCGTCGCCCTCGCGATGGCGGACCAGCAGGAGCGCGGCCAGGGCGTTGGCGAAGAAGCCGAGGGCGCCCAGTCCTGTGATGACGAAGCCCTCGGGGGGCGCCCCGGAGGTGGCCCGCCAGACCGCATACCCCAGGATCAACAGGGCCAACGCGGCGAGACTGGCGCCCTTGATCATGGCCGCCCCGGACCGCACGGCGACCGAGCGTCCGATCACGGCCAGGCTGATGCCGTAGGTGGCCGCGTCGGCCAGGAAGTCCAGGGCGTTGGCGCCCAGCGAGGCCGAGCCCTGCAGGGCCGCCCCGCCCGCGATGGCCACGAAGGCGGCGCCGTTGATGGCGATCACCGCCATGAGGATGCGGCGATAGGCCGGGGTGGCGCCGTCGAATTTGGCGGCGGAGCCGCAACCGCAGCCGGTCGCAGCCGGGTCCGGGGACGAGAGGGAGTCGGTCATCGGTTCCGCCTTTCACCGGAAGCATGCATGCTCCAGTCGCTGGAGGATCAAGCCGAAAATGCATGCCGCGCCTGAAAGGTCGCCAGCTGGCGAATTGACTCGATCCTCTAGTAGCTAGAGGGCGCATAATCGATCGAACCATTTGGAGGCCTGATGATCACCATGCACCCGACCCGACGCGCTCCCGGCCGCCTGCAGGCGGTCGCCTTCGCGCTCGCCGCGCTGATCACCGTTCTGGATCAGGTCGCCAAGGCCGCAGCCCGCACTCAACTCGACGCCCCGGTGGACCTCGCCCCGTTCCTCTCGCTGCGTCTCGGATTCAATCCGGGCGTCACCTTCGGCCTGTTCGCCGGCTCGGGCGACGCGGGCCGATGGGCGCTGAGCGTTGTGGCGTTCGTGATCATCGGCGCCCTGCTGACCTGGATATGGCGGACGCGAAGCGCTGTCACCGCGGTCGCGGCGGGCTTCATCGCCGGCGGAGCGACCGGGAACCTGCTCGACCGGTTGCGCTTCGGGGCGGTCACCGACTTCATCGACCTTCATTGGGGCGAGGCGCACTGGCCGACTTTCAATCTCGCCGATGCGGCCATCGTCTGCGGCGTCGCGCTGCTCCTCCTGACCGTCCGCGGCTCGGGGAGCCGCCCGGCGTCCTCGACCCTGGGACGGGCGGTGCGATAACCTTGTCCGCCGAACAGAGAGCGATCGCCGTCCGCTCGGCGCTGGCGATCGCCGTGACCGCCGCGGCCATCGCGGCCGCCTGGCTATGGCTGCCGCCGGCTGTGCTTGGGGCCGCGCCGGATATGGCGACGGCCGACCGCCTGGCCTACGCGCTGAAAGCCGAGCTGCCGGTCTTCCTGTGGCTCGGCGGCTGTTTGAGGACCGTGGCCGGCATCCGGTTCCGATCCGACGCCGACCGGCCGGGGTCCGCCTATGCGGCACCCAGCGCCAGGCTCGCCGTGCCCGCCGCCGTGCTTCAGAACTCCCTCGAACAGACGGTCCTGGCTGTGGGCGCCCACCTGGTCCTCGCCACGATGCTGCGAGGCGAGCAGATGATCCTCCTGCCGGTGCTGGTCGCCCTCTACCTGGCCGGCCGGGTGTTCTTCGCCCTGGGTTACGCCAAGGGCGCGGGCGCCCGGGCCTTCGGCATGGCCCTCACCGGCGCCTCCACCATCGCCGCCTTCGGCATCGCCATCGTCCTGATGGGGCTCGGCCGATGATCCCGCGCCGGGTCGCCCTCCCGCCTTCAGCCGTCAAATCCGAGACGCCATGACCCCGCCCTCCCCCGCTTCATCGCGCCTGCGCCCGATCGGCAAGCTCGCCGCCGCCACCGGCGTCAAGGTTCCGACCATCCGCTTCTATGAGGAGATCGGCCTGCTTCCCGCGCCGCCGCGCACCGCCAGCGACCGGCGCATGTATGACGACGCGGCGGAGCGCCGCCTGTCGTTCATCCGGCATGCCCGCCAGCTGGGGTTCGATCTGGACTCGATCCGCTCCCTGCTGGACCTGTCCGATCACCCAGACCGGCCCTGCGCCGAGGCGAACGTCATCGCCGAACGCCACCTCGCCGAGGTGAAGCAGAAGATCGCCCAACTGAGGGCCCTGCAAGGCGAGCTGTCGCGAATGACGGCGGAATGCGCCGGCGGCCGGGTCTCCGCCTGCAAGGTGATCGAAGCTCTGCACGAGCACCCGGCGTCGCTTTAGAGCGAGACAGTCTCCGGGCGCGAATGCTAATGCGAGCCGCTCACAACTAGGTTCCCCATGCGTCCTCTGTTCCGCCTGCTCGCCCTGCTGTTCGCCTTGGGGCTGGCCGCCCCTGCCCTCGCCCAGGCCCCGACCGCCTCCGAGGCCCAGGTGGCGTGGCGGCTGCTCGACTATGTGGCGGTCGACTACGCGGGCGCGGTGGCCAACGGCGAGGTCGTCAACCCGGCCGAGTACGGCGAGATGATCGAGTTCAGCACCCAGATTCGGACGCGCCTGGACGCCTTGCCGGCCAACCCGGCCCAGGCCGCTCTGGTGCGCGACGCCGAGGGCCTGCAGGCGGTCATCCGGGACAAGGCTGATCCGGCCGTCGTCGGCGCCCGGGCGAAGGCCCTAGCTGGCGCGGTGCTGACGGCCTATCCGAGCCCGCTGGCGCCCTCGTTCCCGCCCGACCTGGCCCGCGGCGCCGCCCTCTATGCCGAGCAGTGCTCGGTCTGCCACGGCGTGACTGGGCGCGCCGACGGCCCGGGCGCCGAGGGGCTAGATCCGCCCGCGATCGCCTTCGCCGACGTGGAGCGCGCCCGCCAGCGCAGCGTCTTCGGCCTCTACCAGGTGATCGACCAGGGCCTTGAGGGCACGGCCATGGCCAGCTTCTCGCACCTCCCGGCCGAGGACCGCTGGGCGCTGGCCTTCTATGTCGGCCGCTTCGCCTTCACCGACGCCGAAGCCGCCGAGGGCAAGCGCCTGTGGGACGGCGATCCGGCGGTCCGTGCGGCCTTCCCCGACCTGGCCGCTCTCACCCAGACCACGCCGGCCGAGCTGGCCACCCGCCTCGGCGAACCCCGGGCGCGTGCCCTGACCGCCTATCTGCGACGTCGCCCCGAGGCGGCGATGCGCCCGGCCGGATCGACGCTGACCCTGGCGCGGACGCGCCTGGCCGAGAGCGAGGCGGCCTACCGCCGGGGCGACCGCAAGACGGCGACGGACCTGGCGCTGTCCGCCTACCTCGACGGCGTCGAGCCGATCGAGCCGGCCCTCGGCGCCCGGGACGGCGCCCTGCTGCGCCGGGTCGAGACCGCCATGACCGAATTGCGCGTCTCGATCAGCCGGGGCGCAGCCGCCCAGGAGGTCGCGGACCGGGTCGCGCGCGCGAACGCCCTGCTGGACACGGCCGAGCGGGCCCTTGCGCCCCAGGAGGCGGACAATCTCGCCAGCTTCCTCGGCGCCTTCACCATCCTGCTGCGCGAGGGCCTGGAGGCCCTGCTCATCGTGGTGGCGATGATCGCCTTCCTCAGGAAGGCTGAACGCCCCGAGGTGCTGCGCTACGTCCACGGCGGCTGGGTGGCCGCGCTGGTCGCCGGCGGCGCCACCTGGGCGGCCGCGACCTTCTTCATCTCCATCAGCGGCGCCAGCCGGGAACTCACCGAAGGGTTCGGCTCGCTTCTGGCGGCCGTCGTGCTCGTCTCCGTGGGCATCTGGATGCACGGCAAGTCGCATGCCGACGCCTGGCAGACCTACATCCGCGACAAGCTCTCCCACGCCTTGTCGAAACGGTCGGCCTGGTTCCTGTTCCTGCTGGCCTTCGTGGTGGTCTACCGGGAGGTGTTCGAGACCATCCTGTTCTATGCGGCGATCTGGAGCCAGGGCGGCCACCTCGGCATGCTGGCCGGCGCCCTGACGGCGGTGGCGATCCTGGCCGTGGTGGCCTGGGCCCTGCTGGCCTACAGCAAGCGCCTGCCGATCGGCCGGTTCTTCTCCCTGAGCTCGATCCTCATGGCCATCCTGTCGGTCGTCCTGGTCGGCAAGGGGGTGGCGGCGCTGCAGGAGGCGGGGTGGCTCGATGTCCATCCGCTGGCCTGGATCCCCCGCATCGAAATCCTCGGCCTCTATCCAACGGTCGAAGGCGTCGCCGTTCAGTTGCTGACGGTCGCCGTTCTGGTGGTCGGCTTCACCCGGCACTCGGCGCCCAAGCCGACCCGGCCAGCGCCTGAGGGCTGACGTCCTCTACGGTCGTAAGGCTACGGCTTGAGGGGCGTCGCCCTCTGGCTCCATCCTGCTACAAATCGCCACTTCTGGCGACTTGAAGCCATTTCCCTACATAACTCGTCATAATTGGCGAATTATTGCCCGATAAATGAATTTTATAAATCGCCAGTATTGACGAGTTAAGGTGTACGGCCCTATATAAGTCGTCGAAAGTGGCGAATTATGAAGATCACCAACCTTACCACCGATGAGGCCGCCCTGGTCGAGTTTGGCCGCAGGATCGCTGACGCGCGGCTCGCGCGGCAGATGACCCAGGCCCAGTTCGCCCAAGCCGCCGGCGTGTCCAAGCGCACGATCGAGCGGCTTGAGGACGGAGCCTCCACCCAGTTCGGCAACCTCGTGCGTTGCCTGCGCGCCCTGGACAGGCTGGACGGCCTCGACCGGCTGCTGCCCGAGACCCCGCCCAATCCCCTCGCCCTGCTCGAGCGCCACGGCAAGACGCGCCAGCGCGCCCGCCCGGCCGAGGCTCCGGAGGCCACGAAGCCGTGGACCTGGGGCGACGAACAATGACCACGGTCGCCGAGGTCCGTCTGTGGGGAAGCCGCATCGGCGCCGTGTCGCTGCAAGACGGCGCCGACGTCGCCGCCTTCGCCTACGATCCGGCGTTCATCGCCAGCGGCATCCAGGTGGCGCCGCTGATGATGCCGCTGGGCCCGGAGGTCTACACTTTCCCCGACCTCAATCCGCGCAGCTTTCACGGCCTGCCCGGCATGCTGGCCGACGCCCTGCCCGACAAGTACGGCAACACCCTGATCGACGCCTGGCTGGCCACCCAGGGCCGCACGCCGGAGAGCTTCAACGCCGTGGAGCGCCTCTGCTACACCGGCGCGCGCGGCATGGGCGCGCTGGAGTTCGCCCCGGCCAAGGGTCCGCGCCGCAAGGCGGCGACGAAGATCAAGCTCGACGCCCTGGTCGAACTGGCCTCGGAAGTCCTGACCCACCGCAACGACCTGCGCTCCTCCTTTGCTGACGAAAAGAAGGCCGAGGCCCTGCGCGACATCCTGCGGGTCGGCACCTCCGCCGGCGGCGCGCGCGCCAAGGCGGTGATCGCCTGGAACGCCGCGACCAACGAAGTCCGCTCGGGCCAGGTCGAGGCCGGCGACGGCTTCGACTACTGGCTGCTCAAGTTCGACGGCGTGAAGGGCAACAAGGACAAGGAGCTGACCGACCCGCAAGGCTACGGCGCGGTCGAGTACGCCTACGCCCGGATGGCCGCCGCCGCCGGCGTCGCCGTCGCCGAATGCCGGCTCCTTGAAGAGGGCGGCCGGCGCCATTTCATGACCAAACGGTTCGACCGCCTGCCTGGCGGCGGCAAGCTGCACATGCAGTCGCTGGCCGCGCTCGCCCATTACGATTTCAACGACCAGAACGCCTATTCCTACGAACAGGCGCTGTTCGTCATGCGCCGCCTCGGCCTGCCGATGGAGGCGCTGGAAGAGCAGTTCCGGCGCATGGCCTTCAACATCGTCGCCCGCAACCAGGACGACCACGTCAAGAACATCGCCTTCCTGATGGACCGCACCGGGGCCTGGAGCCTGTCGCCGGCCTTTGACATCACCTGGAGCTACAATCCCGACGGCGACTGGACCGCGCGCCATCAGATGTCGATGAACGGCAAGCGCGACGGTTTCACCCTGGAGGATTTCGACGCCTGCGCCCGCACGGCCGCGATCAATGCCCGTCGGGCCCGCGCTATCGTCCAGGAGGTCCGCGAGGCGGTCGCTCGCTGGCCTTCGTTCGCCGAGGACGCCAAGGTCGGCGAGGACTGGCGCGACTCCATCGACCCGTCGCTCAGGACCGCCTTCTAGACCGGTGACGCCCTACTGGGCGGCGATAGCGATCCCCGAAAGGTCGGCGGCGGCGTCGACCGGAGTTCCGGCCGCCTTGCGCTCCGAATAGCGGTCCACCAGCTGGACCGCGTGAGGCCGGGTGAGGATGGTGAAGCGCACCAGTTCCTCCATCACATCGACGATGCGCTCATAATAGGCCGAGGGCTTCATCCGTCCTGCCTCGTCGAATTCCTGAAAGGCCTTGGCCACGCTGGACTGGTTGGGGATGGTGATCATCCGCATCCAGCGGCCAAGCAGGCGCAGGGTGTTGACGGCGTTGAAGCTCTGGGAGCCGCCCGACACCTGCATGACCGCGAGCGTCCGGCCTTGGGTCGGGCGCATGCCGCCCAGGCTCAGCGGCAGATGATCGATCTGCAGCTTCATCAGGCCGGACACCTGACCGTGCCGTTCGGGGCTGCACCAGACCATGCCTTCCGACCAGAGCGCGTGCTCGCGCAACTCTCGCACCGCCGGGTGCGCGTCGTCGCCGGGCGCGCCCGGCAGGGGCAGGTCGGACGGGTCGAAGATGCGGGTCTCGCATCCCATGCGCTGCAGCAGGCGGGCCGCTTCCTCGACGCAGAGCCGCGAGTAGGAGCGTTCGCGCAGCGACCCGTACAGGAGAAGAATGCGTGGCGGGTGGTCGTGCGGACCCAGGCCGCCCGCCGGATCGCTCGACAGAAAAGCCGCGTCCAGGGCCGGCAGATGATCCGGATCCGGCAGCGGCCGCAGACGCGCGAAGGTCATCCGAGATCCTTGGTGAGATAGGCGGCCGAGGCCGGGCAGATGTCCGTGAACTCGCCGGTTCGCCGGATCGCTTCGGGCGCGGCCTCCCGATCGGCGGCGACGAAGCCGCGCCGGATGAAGAAGGGCTCGGCCGTCGTGGTGAGCAGGTGAAGACGTTCCCCGCCCATGTCGCTCGCCACGGCTTCGGCGGCGGTCAGGATGCGGCTTCCGAGGCCTTGCGCCTTCCTGTGGGCGGATACGACCAGGGAGCGCAGCAGCAGGTCCCGCCCCTGCCCTTCCAGGCCGACGTATCCGGCCAGGGCGCTGTCGTCGTCGGCGCGGAAGTAGCGGCCGGCGCCGGGGTCCGGCAGGCCCTCGGTTCTGAGCGCGGCGATCAGACCGGAATCGTTTGCATCGACGCGGTGAAGCCCGATCATCAGACGACGTCCGCCGGCGGGGCGGTGTCCGGGAACCAGCGCCGGCCCATCCACAGCGCGACCGACACCAGCAGGATCAGCACCGGCACCTCGACCAGCGGCCCGATGACCGCCGCGAAGGCGACCGGCGAGGTCAGCCCGAACGCCGCGATGGCCACCGCGATGGCCAGTTCGAAATTGTTCGAGGCCGCTGTGAAGGCCAGGGCTGTGGTGCGCGGATAGTCGGCCTCGATCAGCCTGCCCAGGAGGAAGCTGACCACGAACATGACGAGGAAGTAGATGGTCAGCGGAATGGCGATGCGCAGGGCGTCGAGCGGAAGAGCCACCACCTCGCCGCCCTTGAGGCTGAACATGACCACGATGGTGAACAGCAGGGCGACCAGGGTGATCGGCCCGATGCGCGGCAGGAAGCGGCGCTCGTACCAGTCGGCGCCCCGGCGGGCGATCAGACTGCGGCGGGTCAGGAAGCCGGCCAGGAACGGCAGGCCGAGGTAGATCAGAACGGCGCCGGCGATGGTCCAGACGCTGACGTCGACCACGCTGCCCTGCAGGCCGAACAGCGGCGGCAGGACGGTCAGGAAGATCCAGGCGTAGAGGCTGAAGAACAGGATCTGGAAGATCGAGTTGAAGGCGACGAGCCCGGCCACATACTGATTGTCGCCCCGCGCCAACTGGTTCCAGACCAGCACCATGGCGATGCACCGCGCCAGGCCGATCAGGATGACACCGGTCATGTATTCGGGCTGATCGCGCAGGAAGATGACCGCAAGGACGAACATCAGCACCGGACCCAGCACCCAGTTCTGGAACAGGGACAGGGCCAGCACGCGCCTGTCGGCGAACACGCGCGGCAGCGCCTCATAGCGGACCCTGGCCAGCGGCGGGTACATCATCAGGATCAGACCGATGGCGATCGGGATGTTGGTCGCGCCGACCGAAAGGCTGTCGACCCAGGCGGGAAGGCCGGGAACCAGGGTTCCCAAGGCGACGCCCAGACCCATGGCGGCGAAGATCCACGCCGTCAGCCAGCGGTCGAGGAAGGACAGGCGGCGCGGCGGCGCGGCCTCCGACACGGGCGTATCGATCATCGTCCCACCCGCCGGCCGTCGACGTCGATGACCACCTCGCCGTCCTCCTTGGTGAAGGGTTTGAGGCCCTCAGCGGGCAGAAGGTCAAGCACGGCTTCGGACGGCCGGCAGAGCCTGACGCCCAAGGGACTGACGACGATCGGCCGGTTGAGCAGGATCGGATGGGCCTCGATCGCGTCCAGAAGCTGATCGTCCGTCAGGTCGGGATTCCCGAGCGCCAGTTCGGCGAAGGGCGTGTCCTTCTCGCGCAACAGGTCTCGCAGCGGCGCGCCGGTGCGTTCGGCCAGCCAGGCGACCATGGCGCGCGACGGCGGGGTCTTCAGATACTCGACGACGTGCGGCTCGATGCCGAGGTGGCGAACGAGTTCAAGCGCGTTGCGCGACGTCCCGCAGGCCGGGTTGTGATAGATGACGATGTCCACGGGATCCTCAGGGGCAGCAGGGCGCGAGTTCAGCCAGCAGAGGCTCACACAGGTCCGCCCGGCCCCCGCAGCAGTCCTTGAGCAGGAAGAGGACCAGGTCGCGAAGCCGGTCCAGATCGACCCGGTAGATGATCGACCGGCTGCGACGCTCGGAGCGGATCAGCCCCGCGCGGGTCAGGACGCCCAGATGGGACGACAGGGTGTTGGCCGGGATCGCCAGATGGTTTGCGATTTCACCGGCCGGCAAGCCGCCGGGTTCGTGACGCACGAGCAGGCGGAACGCCTCCAGCCGCGTCGATTGCGCCAGGGCGGCGAGCGCCAGGATCGCGGGTTCGGTTTCCATAGTTCCGAATTAGTCGAAATATGGATATGTGCAAGCCCTCTCCGCGCACAACGCAGTAAGCCTACGGTCGAGAGGTTGGCGGCTAGGCCTGACGCGGTCTTTCGACTTCGATTCCCACGACACTGTGGAGATATTCGATGGCCCAGGCCGACCCCCCGCTGAAGCGTACGATCAAGAAGCCCCAGTTGCGCCAGATGGTGCCCCTGGCCGACAGCACCATCTGGGAGATGGAGCAGCGCGGCCAGTTTCCGAGACGGTTCCTGCTGACGCCGCGCTGCGTGGTCTGGGATCTCGCCGAGGTCGAGGCCTGGCTCGCGCTTCGCCGGGCCAAGCCGATCCGCAGGGCTCCGCCGCCTGACGTGCGCAAGCGGGTCAGCCGACCGGTCAGAGCCGCGGATCGAAGCGAGGACCGGCCGTCTCCGGGATGACGAGCACGGGCGTGAACGCCCGCCCGCCCTCCCAGGCGTCCACGGCGTTCGACCACTCCTGGGCCATGTGACGGCGCTGGGCCTCGAACTCGGCCTTGTTGTAGACGCCGCGGGACGACCGCTCCTCGTGGGCCAGACATTTCTCGATCCAGTCCGAGTTGAAGCCCATCTCGTGCAGAAGCGTCGAGGCGGTGCGCCGCAGGTCGTGGACCGTGAAGGGCTCCAGCGGCAGGTCCCGCTCGCGCGCCCGCTCGGCGATCGCCGAGGTTACCCGGTTGAAGGTCGCCCGCGACATCGGCGCGTCGGCGTCATAGCGCGAGGGCAGGATGTAACGGGAGTTTCCGGCGCAGGTCTTCAGCGCGATCAGGATGTCGAGCATCTGGGTCGAGAGGTAGACGTTGTGCGGCCGCGACCGCTTCATCCGTTCCTTCGGAATCGACCAGACCGCGTTGGCGAAGTCGACCTCGTCCCAGACGCCATCCTGCAGCTCGCTCTTGCGAACCATGCTCAGCAGGATGAACTTCAGGCCGAGGCGGATCGTCGGCAGGGTCGCCACCTCCCCCAACAGGTTCAGCGCGATCCGGATCTCCGTCGGCGACAGCGACCGATCGCGCGGCCGGAAGGTGGCGATGGAGGCCGGCCCCACCCCGTCCGCGGGATTGTCGATCTTCTCGCCGTGCAGGATGGCGTAGGCGTAGATCTGTTTGACGATGTCCCGGACGTGGACAGCCGTCGCCGGCGCGCCCCGCTCGACGATCGTCTTGCAGTGGGCGCGAAGATCGTTGGGGGTGATCTCGTTCAGCAGGCGGGTGCGCCATTGAGGCAGGATTTCCCGGTTGAAGATGGATCGCCGCATGTTGCGGGTGCTGTCGGCCATCGGCGCATGATCCATCCATCGGATCGCCACCTGCTCGAACCTCTGGGCCTCCTTCAGCCGGCGCTTGACGCGCTGCTTGTCCAGCGCCGGCGAAACGCCTTCGGCGATCTGGCGCTTCGCTTCGACCAGCTTCTCCCGCGCCCTGGCGAGCGAGAGCCCGGTCGGGCCGTAGGCGCCGAACGTGACCGTCTCGCGCCGCCCGTTGAAGCGGTAGTCGTACTTGAAAGCGATGCCGCCTGTCGGTGTTACGAGGACGTAGAGACCGTCCCTGTCGGTCTTTTTGTAAGGCTTCGTTTTTCCACGGGTATTTCGCAATTCAGCGTCGGTGAGCATGCCGTTTTCACTCCAAAAGACCGTCAGGCGTTTTCGGGACCTTTCGGGATCTTTTTCCTCAGCCAAATCCGCAGCTTGGCTCAGAAAAAAGACCGTCAGGACGCCCTCGGTCCTATGACGGTATGGAGCGGAGTCTCCGCGAGCAATGGCGGCGGGACCGTCGGAGCGACCGACAAAAACCAAAGCAGCCCCTCGAAAGGTATCGAGAGGCTGCGAAAGCATTTATCTTGCAAGTCAGTGATTTAGCGCTATATTTCAAAGCGCCGCCGAAAGGCTCCGAAAGCCCTGAATCATTCCCACTCGATCGTCCCGGGGGGCTTCGACGTCACGTCGTAGACGACGCGATTCACGCCGCGGACCTCGTTGATGATGCGCGTGGCGGTCTTGCCAAGCATGTCCCAGGGGAACTGGTAAAAGTCCGCCGTCATGCCGTCGGTCGACGAGACAGCGCGCAGGGCCAGCACCTTCTCATAGGTTCGGGCGTCGCCCATGACGCCGACGGTCTTGACCGGCAGCAGCACGGCGAAGGCCTGCCAGATGTCGTCGTACAGGCCGGCCTTGCGGATCTCGTCCAGATAGATGGCGTCGGCCTCCTGCAGCGTGGCGACCGCTTCCGCGGTGATCTCGCCGGGGATGCGGATGGCCAGGCCCGGTCCGGGGAAGGGGTGGCGACCGACGAAGGCGTCGCTCAGGCCCAGCTCGCGGCCCAGGGCCCGGACCTCGTCCTTGAACAGTTCGCGCAGCGGCTCGACCAGCTTCAGCTTCATATAGTCCGGCAGGCCGCCGACGTTGTGGTGGCTCTTGATGACGTGAGCCTTGCCGCTGGACGAGGACACGCTCTCGATCACGTCCGGATAGAGCGTCCCCTGGGCCAGGAATTCGGCGCCTTCGATCTTGGCGGACTCGCGGTCGAAGATCTCGATGAACACCCGACCGATGGTCTTGCGCTTGGTTTCCGGGTCCGACTGGCCGGCCAGCTCGCCAAGAAACTCCTTCGACGCATCAACGTGGATCAGCGGAATGTTGTAGTGCTCGCGGAAGAGTGTGGTGACCTGTTTCGCCTCATCCTTGCGCAGCAGGCCAGTGTCCACGAACACGCAGGTCAGCTGGTCGCCGATGGCCTCGTGGATCAGCACCGCGGCCACCGAGGAATCCACGCCGCCCGACAGGCCGCAGATGACCTTGGCGTCACCGACCTGTTCGCGGATCTGGGCGATCTTCTCGTCGCGATAGGCCGCCATGGTCCAGTCGCCCTTGAGCCCGGCGATGCCGTGGGTGAAGTTCTTCAGCATCTCATGGCCGCGCGGCGTGTGCATGACTTCGGGATGGAATTGAACGCCATAGAAGCGTCTCTTCTCATCGGCGATTACCGCATAGGGCGAGCCCGACGACGAGGCGACGACGTCGAAGCCTTCCGGTATGGCGACGATCTTGTCGCCATGGCTCATCCAGACGTCCTCGTCCTCACCCACCGGAGCCAGGCCGGCCAGCAGGGGCGAGGTCTTCTCGATGGTGATCGCGGCGCGACCGAACTCGCGGGTGTGGCCGCCCTCGACCTTGCCGCCCAGCTGTTCGCACATGGTCATCTCGCCGTAGCAGATGCCCAGAACCGGCACGCCCGCCTCGAACACCGACTGCGGCGCGCGCGGGCTACCCTCCTCGTGCACGCTCTCCGGCCCGCCGGACAGGATGATCGCCGCCGGGTTCATCGCCGCCATGGCGGCCTCGGCCTTGGCGTAGGGATGGATCTCGCAATAGACGCTGGCCTCGCGCAGACGGCGCGCGATCAGCTGCGTCACCTGACTGCCGAAGTCGACGATGAGAACTTTCTGGTGGGTCGGCTGGGTCATGCGAGCGATTCCGGGGAGGGCGTGGAATGGGCGGGGTCTTGGCCGTCCGTGACGGCAATGGCAAGGGCGGCGAGGCCGTCTGCCTCCAGCACGGCGATCAGGCGATCCAGCGCCGCCGCCAGGTTCTCGTCGACGTGGTGCAGGGTGGAGGTCCAGTCCTCCAGCGCCTTCAGCTCGGCGCGCCCGTCCGACACTCCGCGCAGGGCCACCAGAGGCAGGCCGAAGGTCTGGCAGGCGCGCAGCAGGGCGAAGGTCTCCATGTCCACCATCTCGGCGTCGATGGCCTCATAGGCCTTGCCGGAGACGACATTTCCACCGGTCGACAGGGTGGCGATCGGCACACCGGGGATCGGGCACGGCAGCGGCATCACAGCGGGCCGGTCCAGCAGCGGCGTGCGGCCCTTCTCGAAGCCCAGGGCGCTGGCGTCCATGTCGCGATAAGACACCGAAGACGCCTGATAGACCGCCGCATGCTCCAGCGTCGGCGAGCCGCACGAGCCCAGCGACAGCACCAGATCGGGCAGGTCTCCCCTCGCCTCCAGCCGCGCCAGTTCGGCGGTCAGGGCGATGGCGCCTTCCACCGGACCGATGCCGGTCATCAGCGGCTGGATGCGCGCCTTCAGATGGGCGCCGTACTCCGCCGGGGCCGCCATGACGCAGAGGACCGAGACGTCGCCGTATCGCTCCATGCGCCAGCCGCCGCTCACGAAGCGCGCTCGTACAGGGCGACGAAGAAGCCGTCGGTGTTCGTGGACGCCGGAGACAGGCGCAGCCGGTGCCCGTCCGCCTTGGCCGCCAGAGTCTCTCCGCCCGGGACGGTCAGCCCCGCTTCCGACAGGGCCGAGGCCACCGTCACCGGCGTGAACTCCGGATGCGCCGCCTCGAAGGCCGTGATCGAGGCCTCGTTCTCGCGGCTCAGCATCGAGCAGGTGACATAGACCAGCCGCCCGCCCGGCTTCACCAACTGGGAGGCCTGCGACAGGATGCGGACCTGCAGGGCGTGCAGCTTCTCCACCTCATCGGCCGTCAGCCGCCACGCATCCTCCGGACGCCGGCGCCAGGTGCCCGAACCGCTGCACGGCGCATCGACCAGAACCAGATCGGCCTGACCGTTCAGATCCTCGATCCCGCCGCCGTTCTGGCCGAGCAGGCAGAGGTCCGCCGCCACGCCCGCGCGAGCCAGTCGAGGACGGATATTGTCCAGACGCTTCTGCACCACGTCACAGGCGACCAGCGTGCCCTGCGCCTGCATGGCCTGGGCCAGGGCCAGCGTCTTGCCGCCCCCGCCCGCGCAATAGTCGACCACCGTCATGCCCGGCCGGGCGCCGGCCAGCCAGGCGACGATCTGGCTGCCCTCGTCCTGGATTTCGATATGGCCTCGTTTGAAGGCCTCCAGCGCCTGCACGTTCGGCGGCGGCTCGCTGGGCAGGCGCAGGCCGAAAGTCGAGAAGGGCGTCGGCTCGGGGGCCAGTTCCGCGTCCTTCAGATCAGCCTCGACATCCGACACCGTCGCCAGCAGGCCGTTCACCCGCAGGTCGATCGGCGCGCGCGGGGCCATCAGCTCGCGGGCTTCTTCCGCCCAGCGGTCGCCGTAGGTCGTCTTGAAGTCCTCGACCACGAACTCGGGCAGGCCCGAAGCCACCCAGCCGGGCAGCTCGCCTTCACCGGCGGCGGTCAGGCGCGAGCGCTCCTGTTTCGACAGCGGACGCGGGCCATAGCCGTCGCCCGAGTGCAGGGCCTCGATCTCGTCCAGCGACAGGCCGTCGATCAGGCTCAGCGAGCCGATCACCAGCGCCCGGCCGTCCTCGCGTCCGCCCATGGCCCAGGCCAGACGGCCGCGCGCCCGCAGCACCTTGTAGACCCGGTCGGCGATGCCCCGGCGATCCTTCGACCCGGCGTAGCGATTGGCGACGCCCCAGGCCTTCAGGGCAGCTTCGGCGGGCTGACGGCCCTGGGCGATGCTGTCCAGGATCGAGGCGGCGGCGGCGAGGCGGGCGGCTGGGGTCAAGTCAGGTCTTTCAAACGAACAGGGCGACGATCACCATCACCAGCCCGCCGGTGGCGACCAGCCAGACCAGCGAGCGGACATAGGGAACGCCGAAGGCGTAGAGCGGCAGATAGATCAGCCGCCCGAAGAAATAGAGGTGGGTCCCAAGCGCGGTCAGCAGACCGAACTTGCCCTCGATACTGGCCATGACCACCGCGCCGATGAACAGCGGCAGGGTCTCGAACAGATTGGACTGGGCCCGCATCAGGCGACCGGCCAGCTTGCCCGGCGGCGGATTTTCACCGTCGCGCGGACCCGCGTTCCACTTCGCACCCAGCTCGGCGGTGCGGGCCATCCCCGCCGCGCCGATCTGGATCAGGGCCAGGATGAGGGTGAAAGCCAGCAGAATGAATTCAGGCGTCATATCCATGGCTTGCCCTCCCTGGTTCAGCCCTGACGATAGTTCGGAGCCTCGCGCGTGATCATCACGTCATGGACGTGGCTCTCGCGAAGCCCCGCCCCGGTGATGCGCACGAAGCGCGCTCGATCCTGGAAGTCCTTGATGGTCCCGGCGCCCACATAGCCCATCGAGGCGCGCAGGCCGCCGACCAGCTGGTGCAGGACGGGGCTGATCGGCCCCTTGTACGGGGTCTGGCCTTCGATGCCCTCGGGGACCAGCTTCTCGGACGACACTTCCTTCTGGAAATAGCGGTCCGCCGAGCCGGCGCCCATGGCGCCCACCGAGCCCATGCCGCGGTACGACTTGTAGCTCCGCCCCTGGTACAGGAAGACCTCGCCGGGGCTTTCGTCGGTGCCGGCGAACATCGAGCCCATCATGGCCACGTTCGCGCCGGCCGCGATGGCCTTGGCCAGGTCGCCCGAATATTTGATCCCGCCGTCGGCGATGACCGAGGCGCCGGTGCCCTTGGCCGCGCGGGCCGAGTCCATCACGGCGGTCAGCTGGGGCACGCCCACGCCCGCGACGATGCGGGTGGTGCAGATCGAGCCCGGGCCGATGCCGACCTTCACCGCATCGGCGCCCGCGTCGATCAGGGCGCGGGTGGCGTCATAGGTGGCCACATTGCCGGCGATGATCTGCAGGCGGTTGTTCTCACGCTTGATGCGCTCCACCACGGCGGCGACCGAGGCCGAGTGGCCGTGGGCGGTGTCGATCACCACCACGTCCACGCCCGCTTCGGCCAGGGCCATGGCCCGCTCGAAGCCGGAGTCGCCGACCGTCGAGGCGGCGCCGACCAGCAGGCGACCCTGCTCGTCCTTGGCGGCGTTCGGGAAGGCCTGCGCCTTCTCGATGTCCTTCATGGTGATCAGGCCAACGGCCCGATAGTCCTCGTCCACCACGATGACCCGCTCGATCTTGCGGGTGCGCAGCAGTTCGCGGGCCTCTTCACGACTGGCGCCCTCGCGCACCGTGATCAGATCGCCCGTCGTCATCAGGGCCGCGGCCTTGACGTTCAGGTCGCTCTCGAACCGCATGTCGCGGTTGGTCAGCATGCCGACCAGCTTGCCCGACTTCGGATCGACGACCGGGAAGCCGGTGATCTTCTTGCGCTCGACGATCTGGCGAACCTCGCCCAGCGTCGTCTCGGGACCGACGGTGACCGGATTGACCACCATTCCGCTTTCATAGCGCTTCACGGCGCGGACCTGATCGGCCTGCTCCTCGATGGTCATGTTGCGGTGCAGGACGCCCAGGCCGCCCGCCTGCGCCATGGCGATGGCCAGGCGGCTTTCCGTCACCGTGTCCATGGCGGACGACAGCAGCGGGATGTTCAGTTTGATGTCGCGGGTCAGCTGGGTCGAGACATCGACCATCGCCGGCATGAACTCGGACGGGCCGGGTTCGAGCAAAACATCATCGAAGGTGAAGCCTTCGCGTATCTCCATGAGGAGTCTCCGTTTTGCGGGCCGCGTATAACCGCACCCGCCCCGGAACCGCAAGGCCTCCGGGCGCTCTATCGAACCGATAAGAAAAATTGCCTTGCGTCCCGAGGCTTTGCCCCCAATCTGGTGAGAATGGTTCGCACCTTCGTCAGCACCGTCCGCCGCCTCGCGCTCAAGATCGCGAGCTATGGCATCATGCACCTGGTGGTCGCCATCCTGGTGGCTTTCGCCATCACGCGTGACTGGCGTCTCGCGCTCGCGGTCGGCGTGGTCGAGCCTTTCTTCCAGACCATCGCCTATTCGATCCACGACCGCGTCTGGCACCGCATCGAGCGGCGCAACATGCTGTCCGGCGTCGAGGAGGCGTCCGAAGCCTTCACCGCCCGTCTGGGCGTCATGGACCCTGCGGAGCAAACCCGCGCCCACGGTCATCACGGCCATGGCCACCACGGCCACAGCCACGCCCTGCCCCGCTCGTTCAAGCAGATCGCGCTCAAGTCCGTCACCTACGGCCTGATGCATTTCACCGTCGCGGTCGCGGTCGCCTTCGCCCTGACGCGCGACATCCGCGTGGCACTGACCATCGGCATTCTGGAGCCGCTGGTGCAGACCATCTTCTTCACAGTCCACGACCGCGTCTGGACCAGCATCGAGGCCCGCAAGGCCCGTCGCGCCGCCGCCCTCGCCAAGGCCTGAAATCCCGCTGACGACCTCCGCGACATGCGCTAGCCTGTCGCGGGCATGCACGGCTTCGAAACCATCCTGACCGTCATGGCCGCCGCGGTGGCCATGTCCCTGCTGGCCCAGAAGCTCAAGGCCCCCTTCCCGCCCTTCGTCGCCCTCGCCGGGGCCATGGCGGCCTTCCTGCCCTTCGCGCCGGAGCTGACGCTGGATCCGCCGCTGGTGCTGGCCCTGTTTGTCGCCCCGGTCCTGCTCGACGCCGCCTTCGACAGCTCCCTGCGCGACCTCAAGCGCAACGTCGTCCCCATCGCCCTGCTCAGCCTCGTCGCCGTGGTCATCACCACGCTCGCGGTGGCCCTGACGGCGAAGATGCTGGTCCCCGGCCTGCTCTGGCCCGCCGCCGTGGCTCTCGGCGCCATCGTCGCCCCGCCGGACGCCGCCGCGGCCACCGCCGTGCTGCGGATCATCCCCGCCCCCTTCCGCATCCGCACCGTGCTGGAGGGCGAAAGCCTGTTCAACGACGCCGGCGCCCTTCTGATCTACAAGCTGGCCGTCCTGACCATGGTCGCCGCCATGCCGGTGGGCTGGTCGCTGGGCGGCACCATCCTGCTGGCCACCGCCGGCAGCGTTCTTTTCGGCCTGATCGCCGCCTGGATGCAGATGCGCATTGTCCGCCTGCTGACCGAGGCCCCGCCCGCCATCGTCATGCAGTTCGTCGGCGGCTTCGGCCTGTGGATCATGGCCGAGCATCTGGGCCTGTCCGCCATCATCACCATCGTCGTCTTCGCCCTCGCCATCGCCCGCATGTCGGCGCGCACCTCGGCGGTGTTCCGCGTCCCCGCCTACGCCGTCTGGGAGACCGCCGTCTTCGCCCTGAACGTCCTGGCCTTCACCCTGGTCGGCCTGCAGATCGGCCCGATCTGGCGCGGGCTGGAGGACGCCCAGCGGCAGGACTACCTCGTCTTCGGCCTGATCGTCCTCGGCGTCTGCGTGCTGGTCCGGCTGGTCTGGGTTATGGGTTACAACGGCGTCGCCCAACTGCGGAACCGCCTCATCGGGCGACACTTGGCCCGCGCCAGCCACGCCCCCAGCTTCGCCGCCGGTCTGGTGATCGGCTGGGCGGGCATGCGCGGCGTGGTCAGCCTGGCCGCCGCCTACGCCCTGCCCATGAACTTCCCCTACCGCGACCTGATCCTGCTGGCCGTCTTCACTGTCGTCATGGGCACGCTGGTGGTCCAGGGCCTGACCCTCGGACCGCTCATCCGCCTGATGGGGCTCCGTGACGACGGGGTTCTGGCGGGCGAGATCCGCAAGGCCCGCGCCGCCATCGCCGACGCCGCGATCGCCCATGTCTCGGACCGCGACGATCCCCCGGCCAAGCGGCTCAAGGCCGAGTACCACGAACGCCGCGCCGCCGTGGACGCGGCCTGCGACGGCGACGGCCGCGTCGCCCTGCCGGTCGATGATCTGGCGGGCGAGGTGCTTCAGGCCAAGCGCGACCGCCTGCTGGACATGCGTCTCAGCGGCGAGATCAGCGACGCCGCCTACTATCAGATCGAGGAAGAGCTGGACCGCCGCGAACTGGCCCTGACGCCCGTCGTGCGCTGAGCCCTCAGGGCCTCAGGAAGCCATAGTCGGTGCAGCCGGGCCGCTCGCCGCTGGGCCGGTTCTCGGCATCCCGGCACACCAGCGGCCCTACGCCCTGCTGCCCGGCCTCGCGCCGGACCTCCCAGACCACATGGTCGTCGCGCACGCCCAGCAGCCCCATATCCGGGATATTGTCCGCCCCGTTGCCCAGCTTGACCGCGATCACCGCGAACCCGGGATCCACCGTATCGCGATAGACGCGCACCCCCCGTCGCCGCGCCACGAAACCCTCGACGCCACCGGGCAGGACCGACCCCGGCTCCACCGAGTCCAGCAGAGCCCCACCCTCGCGATCCGCGCGGCTTTCCTCGGCCTTCTGGAACGGCACGAAGGGCAGCACGGTCAGCCCGACCATGGCCCAGAGGACGTCCGTGCCGACGTCGCCTGACCGCACCGTCCGCTCGGGCAACTGCACGCACAGGCTGGTCACCGACAGGTCGGCGGGCGCCGTCGGCAGCCGCTCCAGCACCCCCAGCCCGTCCGACAGCGGCAACCGTCCCGGCGCGACCGTCATCGGCGACAGCGGCTGCGCCCCCATCATCCGCGCATGCGTCGCCTCGCGGGTCGCCAGCGCCGAATCTTCCGGACGGCGCGCCACTGGCATCGCCGGGCGCACCCCGGTCAGCCGCCCGTTCTCGAACACGAACCAGCCCCGGCTGCGGCGCATCAGTTCGGCGCGCGGATTGGCGTCCGGCTCGCCTGGCAGCGGGATCTCTGGGAAGCCCGTCACGCACACCCCGCCCTCGGGCCAGGCGCGGTGGAACCGCTGGGCGGGATACAGGTCCACGGCGCGTCCGCCGTCGACGATCCGCACCGCCTCGGCGACGCTGACCTCGCCCGGCCCCCCGATCCTCGCCGCCACCTCGGCGGGCGTCCGCCCCAGCAGCTCCGTCACCGGCACGCGGATCGGCGGGTGTTCCACCACCTGCATCGCACCGATCAGGGCCAGGGCGATCAGGCTCATCTCTTGTTCAGCGCCACCAGGAACACCTCGGCGCTGTCCTTCCGGCTCGAGGCGGGCTTGACGTATTTCACCGTCTCGAACTCCTCGCGCAGCCGGGCCAGCACGCCCCCGGCGTCCCCGCCCTGGAAATTCTTCGACACAAAGGCCCCGCCGGGCCGCAGGGTGCGGATGGCGAAGTCCGCCGCGATCTCGATCAGGGCGATGATCTTCAGGTGGTCCGTCTGCCGGTGCCCGACCGTATTGTGCGCCATGTCCGACAGCACCAGATCCGGCGGCCCGCCCAGCAGGTCCATCATCTGTTGATCGACGCCCGGATGGGTGAAGTCCGCTTGGATCAGCTCGGCGCCCGGCACCGGCTCGATCGGCAGCAGGTCCACGCCCACCACCGCCTTCGCCCCGCGCTTCATCGCCACCTGCACCCAGCCGCCCGGCGCCGCGCCCAGATCGATCACCCGGCTGCCCGGCTTGATCAGGCGGAAGCGGTCGTCGATCTCGATCAGCTTGAACGCCGCGCGCGACCGCCAGCCCTCGGCTCGCGCCTTCTCGGACCATTTGTCCGACAGCTGCCGCTTGATCCACTGCTGGCTGGACATCGACTTGGTGTCCGCCGTCTTCATCTTCGTGCCCATGCTCCGCCCGGCCGCAGTCCCGCCCGAGGGCGGTTTCACCATGCGGCGGCGTTCAGGCTTGGGGGCTTCGTCGGACATGGAAGGGCTATGCGTGCCTGTCTGTGCGTTGAGAACAGACCAAGGTTGGTCCATAATCCTGATCGATGGGAGACGGTCGTGGACATATCTGTAAGCGAAGCCAAGGCTCAACTAACGGAACTCGTGCGTCTGGCTGAAGAAGGTGAGGAGGTGATACTTACCCGTCACGGCAAGCCTGTCGCTCGTGTTGAGGCGATCAGCGCGACACGCGTGAAGGATCGGCGCGCGGTCATGGAGGCTGTTCGGCGACAGGCTCCTCCCAAGGGTCCCGATCACATCAGCGCCGCCCGCAGTCAGGACTTCCTCTACGACGAAGACGGCCTGCCCCGTTGATTGTCATCGACAGCTCGGCCCTCATGGCCATCCTGCTCGATGAGGAGGGGGCGGACGCATGTATGGCCGCGATCGAGAGCGCACCTCGCGTGGTCATCTCCGCCGGGACCTTGGCCGAAACCCTGATCGTCGCCACGCGGCGGGGGATGGGCGAACGGATGGGCCGAATGATCGAGGACCTTGACCTCGAGATCGCCCCCGTCACCGCTTCAGCCGCCCGTCGAGCCGCATCCGCCTACGAGGTCTTCGGCAAGGGCTTCCACACTGCGACCCTGAATTTCGGCGACTGCTTCGCCTATGAGGCGGCTAAATCGCGCGGATGGCCCTTGCTCTTCGTCGGCGATGACTTCAGTCGCACCGACATCGAATCCGCCCTTCCCTCCAGCCACACGGGTGTCATGTCCGGCGACCTTTTCGGAAGAGACGAACCGCCTCGCCAGATCGAGCGCCTCTTCTTCGGACTCATGCTTCCGGAGGCGGCCGCCCGAGCGGCGACCGAAGTGCTGGGGGAATCGCGCGACGAGCACGGGCTCCGAGGCCACGCGATCCGGCAGGATCGGCTGCACATCACCCTGATCCATGTCGGCGACTATCAGGGGATGCCGCCCGGCTCGGTCATCGACGCGCTCAAGCAGGCCGGTGAAAGCATGGCCTCCAACGCCTTCAAGGTCACCCTAGACAGTGCCTCCAGCTTCTCCGGCGCGCCGGGCAAGCATCCGCACGTCCTGCTCGGCGACCGAGGCGTCGAGGCGCTCAGGGCCTTCCGCAACGACCTGCTGACCGCCGTCATCCGCCATGGCGTCAAGCCGCTATCGCGTCAGGACTTCAATCCGCACGTGACGCTCAGCTACGGCGACCGGCGCCTGCCCGAACGGCCGATCCGCCCGATCAGCTGGCGGCCCGAGGAATTCGTCCTGATCCACAGCGAGGTCGGACGGTCGATCTATCACACGCTCGGACGCTGGCCTTTGCGCTGACGCTTTGCCTGCGAGCCTCGCCGCCTATATGAGCAGGCGAAACCCTCCAAAGGAGCGCGCCCGAATGGCCGAAACCCTCACCCTGACCCTCGACAACGGCGACGCCCCCGGCGGCGACGTGGTCATCAAGTTGCGCCCGGACCTCGCGCCGAACCACGTCAAGCAGATCACCGACCTGGCCTCGGAAGGATTCTACGATGGCGTCGTCTTCCACCGCGTGATCCCGGGCTTCATGGCCCAGGGCGGCGACCCGACCGGCACCGGCACCTCGGGCTCCAACAAGCCGAACCTGAAGCAGGAGTTCTCGGCCGAGCCGCACGTCCGCGGCGCCGTCTCGATGGCCCGCACCTCGGACCCGAACTCGGCCAACAGCCAGTTCTTCATCGTCTTCGACGACGCCACCTTCCTGGACCGCCAATACACTGTCTGGGGCAATGTCATCGAAGGCATGGAGCACGTCGACAACCTGCCCAAGGGCGAGCCGCCGCGCGCGCCCGGCAAGATCGTCAAGGCCACGGTGGCCTGATCATGATCTCCGGTGCGGTTCGCGATGCGCTGATCGCGCGCTATAGCGAACCGCACCGGCGCTATCATGCAATGCCCCATATCGAGGACTGTCTGACGCAAGTCCGGGCCTGCACCGACCTCACCGCCGACCAGCGCGACCTGCTGGAGACGGCGATCTGGTTCCACGACGCGATCTACGACCCCACCCGCAATGACAATGAAGCCGCTAGCGCAGATCTGGCGCGCGCGCAGCTATCCGCCGACGGCGCCGATCCGGCCGTCATCGCCGAGATCGAGCGGCTGATTCTGTTGACGGCGGGCCATTCGGTCAGCGACGGCGACGCGCTGGGCGCTCGCCTCGTCTCCATCGACCTGTCCATCCTCGGCGCCGAGCCCGACCGCTACGACGCTTACGCCCGCGCCATCCGCGAGGAATACGCCCACGTTCCGGAGCCGCTCTATCGCGCCGGTCGCGCGGCGATCATGGGGCGTTTTCTGGGAAGCCCGGCCCTCTACGCCGATCCGGTCTGGGCGGAGCGCTACGAGGCGCAGGCTCGCGCGAACATCGCCCGCGAGATCGAGGAACTCACGGCGTGAAAACGAAAAAGGCCGCCCCTTCGGACGGCCCCTTCCTGCTCCAGCCCTCTCCCGCTTGCGGGAGAGGTGGCCCGGCGGTCAGGCGAAGCCTGATGCAGGGTCGGAGAGGGCCGTCAAAACACCCCCATCGTCGCTGGATCGCTACGCGATCAACGCGACACTTCCCCCGCAAGCGGGGGAAGGCCGTTCAAACCTACTCGATCTCCACCACCTCGACCCGCGGCCCGTTCAGGACCAGGGCGATCTCCCCGCGCTTCAGCTTCAGCGCGTCCTCGCCAAAAAGCTGACGGCGCCAGCCCTTCAGGGCCTCGACGTTGGCGTTATCGTCCAGCGCGATCTTCTCCAGATCGGCGACATTGGCGATCAGCTTGGTGGCCACGCCCGCATTGTCGCTCTTGGCCTTCAGCAGCACCTTCAGCAGTTCCACCACCGACGGCGGGGCCGGCTGGTTGTGCGCCGGGCGCTCGAGCTTGGGCGCATGGGCCTCGGGGTCGGCCATGACCCGCTTCAGCTCGGCGCTCAGTTCGAGACCCAGCCGCGACGCGCCGAAGCCCTTGGGCACCGAGCGCAGGCGGTTGAAGGCGTCCGGATCGGTCGGCGCCTGGGTGGCGATCTCGTCGATGGCCTCGTCCTTCAGGATGCGCCCGCGCGGCTGGTCGCGCTCCTGCGCCGCCCGCTCGCGCCATACGGCGGCGGCGACGAAGGGCGCCAAGTACTTGGCCGAGAACTTCTTCGGCTTCAGGCGACGCCACGCCTTCTCCGGGTCGGTGTCGTACAGCGCCGGGTCGGTCAGGTCGCCCATCTCGGCCATCACCCACTCCAGACGGCCGTCCTTCTGCAGGCGGTCGCGCAGCTTGGGATACAGGGCCGCCAGATGGGTCACGTCACCCAGCGCATAGACCAGTTGGGCCTCCGACAGCGGACGCCGCGCCCAGTCGGTGAAGCGGCTGCCCTTGTCGACCTCCTGCCGGATCATCTGGCGCACCAGCGCCTCATAGCTGACCTGATCGCCGAACCCGGCGGCCATGGCGGCCACCTGGGTGTCGAACATCGGCTTGGGCATGGCGCCCAGCTTCACGAAGATCTCCACGTCCTGACGGGCGGCGTGGAAAACCTTCAGAATCGATTCGTCGCGCATCAGGGCCAGGAAGGGCTCCAGATCGAGCCCCTCGGCCAGAGGATCGATGATCGCGGCGTGCGTCGGCGAAGCGGCCTGGATCAGGCACAGCTTGGGCCAGTACGTCGTCTCCCGCATGAACTCGGTATCGACGGTGATAAACGGCTCGTTGGCCAGGCGCGCGCAAAATTCTTGCAGCGCCTCGGTGGTGGTGATCGGCGTCATTCGGATGCTATAGCCCCGCGCGCGCCCGTTGTGGCAAGAGCCGCGACATATTTCCGCCCACTGATTCAGGCCCGTGACCGATGAGCGACACTTCCGACAGCCTCAAGAACGGCCTGACCTACGCCGATGCGGGCGTCGATATCGACGCCGGCGAGATGCTGGTCGAGCATATCAAGCCCCTGGCCAAGTCCACCGCCCGCCCCGGTTCGGAGCCCTCGCTGGGCGGTTTCGGCGCCCTGTTCGACCTCAAGGCCGCCGGCTTTGAAGACCCGCTGATCGTCACCACCACGGATGGCGTCGGCACCAAGCTCAAGATCGCCATCGAGACCGGTCGCCACGACGGCGTCGGCGTCGATCTGGTCGCCATGTGCGTCAACGACCTGCTGGCCCAGGGCGCCGAGCCCCTGCTGTTCCTCGACTACTACGCCACAGGCAAGCTCGAGATCGACGCCGCCCGTCGCGTGGTCGCCGGCATCGCCGAAGGCTGCCGTCAGGCCGGTTGCGCCCTCGTCGGCGGCGAGACCGCTGAAATGCCGGGCATGTACACCGGCGGCGACTATGACCTCGCGGGCTTCAGCCTCGGCGCCGTCGAGCGCGGCCACGCCCTGCCCTACCTCGACCGCCAGCAGGCGGGCGACATCATCATCGGCATCGGCTCGTCCGGTCCGCACTCCAACGGCTATTCGCTGATCCGCAAGGTGGTCGAGAAGTCCGGCCTGTCGTGGGCCGACGACGCCCCCTTCGCCAAGGACCGCTCGCTGGCCCAGGCCCTGATGGAGCCGACCCGCATCTATGTGAAGCCGGTCCTGCCGCTGATGAAGGCCGGTCTGGTCAAGGGCGCAGCCCACATCACCGGCGGCGGCCTGATCGAAAACCCGCCGCGCTGCATCGCCGAAGGCCTGCAGGCCAACTTCGACTGGGACGCCTGGCCGGTGCCGCACGTCTTCCAGTGGCTGGGCGAGGTCGGCGGCATTTCGGATCACGAACTGCGCCGCACCTTCAACTGCGGCGTCGGCTTCATCCTGATCGTCTCGCCGGAAAACGCCGAGCCGGTTCTGGCCGCCCTGCTGAACGTCGGCGAAGTCGCCTTCGTCTGCGGCCAGCTCGAGGCTGCCTAAGCCCCTTCCGCGTCCAGGCTGGAATAGCTGACCCGCACGACGGCGGCGCGGCCCTGACTCTGACGCAGCGAGACCGTCACCCCCTGACGGCTCCAGATCAGCCGGTTCGAGCCCGCCACCGTCTCGGCGGTGAAGCCCGCCTGTTCCAGCGGCCGCTGGATCGCGCCCTTCACCGCGTCGAAGCCCGCGCCCCGGGCCTGCAGTTCGCAGGCGCGCAGCACTTCGCCGTCATCTTCGCCGTCATCGGCGGTCAGGCGCAGCAGATAGGCCTGCCGGTCGTCCGAACTGGCCAGATCGGTGACCGCCCCCTCCTCGCCCGTGACGGTGAAGCCCAGGAACTCGATGGCCGCCCGGTCGCTGTCGCCGTTCACGTACGGCAGGCAGAAGTCCATCACCACGTCGCGGGTCATCTGGTCGGACTGCATCGGCGCGGAGGCGAGCGCGGCGGCGATAAGGGCGGCGATCATCGTCAGTCTTTCCCCCGAAAACTCCGCCCACTCTTTCCGAGCGCGCGCGCCAACACAAGACGCCGCCTCGGTTGACCCGACTCTGGCGCGGCGGCAAAGGTCCGCCGTCTCCGCAAGGTCCCGCCCATGACCGCTTCCCCGCCCCGGCGCACCCGTGTCGCCGTCCTCATCTCCGGCGCCGGATCGAACATGGCCGCCCTGATCGAGGCCGCGCGCAAGCCGGACGCCCCCTTCGAAATCGCCCTGGTCCTGTCCAACCGTCCCACCGCGGGCGGCCTGGCCTTCGCCGAGCAGCAGGGCATCCCAACCGCCGTCGTCAATCACCGCCTGTTCGGCGACAATCGCGAGGCGCACGAACGCGCCATCGACGCCGTCCTGATGGAGCACAGCATCGATGTGGTGGCGCTGGCGGGATACATGCGGCTGCTGACGCCCTTCCTCGTGCGGCTCTGGGCGGCGCGGATGATCAACATCCACCCCAGCCTCCTGCCCAAATATCCGGGCCTCGACACCCATGCCCGCGCCATTGAAGCGGGTGACGCCGAGGCGGGCTGCACTGTCCATCTGGTCACAGAGGGCGTCGACGAAGGTCCCGTCCTCGACCAGGAGTTCGTGCCGGTCCTGCCCATGGACACCCCGGAAAGCCTGCAGAAGCGGGTTCTGGCCGCCGAGCACAAACTCTACCCGCGCGCCCTCACCGCCTTCTGCCGCGCCCTGCATTAGAATTTTGTAATCCGCGACAATTCAGCGCGACACCGGAGGGTGTTGGAGTCAGGTTGCCGCAGACTTCAACAGGGGCTCCCATGCTCAAGATCCGCCTCATGGCCTGCGCCGCCGGCGCCGTGCTCACCCTCGCCGCGACGGTCGCCTCCGCCCAGACCGCGCCGCCCATCGTCGAAATCCCGGCCCGCACCACGCCGCAGATCGGGACCTTCGGCCTCGACACCGCGGGCATGGACACCTCCGTCCGCCCCGGCGCGGACTTCAACCGGTACGCCAGCGGGACCTATCTGCGGAACACGCCGATCCCCGCCGACAAGACGTCCTACGGCGCCTTCCACATGCTGTACGACAACTCGCAGGAAGCCCTGCGCGGCCTGATCGAGGAAAGCGCCGCCAACCCGACCACCCCCGAGGCCCGTCAGGTCGGCGCCTTCTACGCCAGCTTCATGGACGAGGCGACGGTCAACCGGCTGGGCGCCACGCCGCTGCAGTCCGACCTCGCCGAGGTCCGCGCCGCCGACACCCACGCCAAGATGGCCGCCCTCATGGGCCGCACACAGTCCGGCTTCGGCTCCACCCTCTTCGGCATCTACATCGCCGAGGACCTCAAGGACCCGAACCAGAACAGCGCCTACATCGTCCAGAGCGGCATCGGCCTGCCTGACCGCGACTACTATCTGGAAGCCGGCTTCGCGCCCCAGCGCGCCGCCTACCAGACCTGGATCGTCAAGGCACTGACCCTGGCCGGCTGGGCCAATCCGGAACAGTCCGCCGCCGACATCATCGCCTTCGAGACCCGCATCGCCGAACAGCACTGGACGCAGGTCCAGAGCCGCGACATCGAGAAGGGCTATTCGCCCACCACCCTCGCCGACCTGAACCAGAACGCGCCCGGCTTCGACTGGACCGCCTGGGCCACGGCCGCGGGCATCCAGAACGCCCCGCGCATCGTCCGCTCGCAGGACAGCGCCTATCCGGGCATGGCCCGCGTCTTCGCCGAGACGCCCATCGCCACCCTGCAGGCGTGGGAAGCCTTCCACGTCATCGACCAGGCCGCGCCCTATCTGTCACAGGACTTCGTCGACGCCCGCTTCGACTTCTACGGCAAGGCCCTCAGCGGCCAACCCGAGAACCGTCCCCGCTGGAAGCGCGGCGTGTCGCTCGTTGACGGCTCGCTGGGCGAGGCGCTGGGCCGCGAATACGTCGCCCACTACTTCCCGGCGGAATCCAAGGCCCAGATGGAGGCGCTCGTCGCCAACCTGCGCGCGGCCATGACCGAACGTCTGCAACACCTCGACTGGATGAGCGACGCCACCCGCCAGCAAGCCCTCTACAAGATGAGCCGCTTCGGCGTGAAGATCGGCTACCCGGACCAGTGGCGCAGCTATGACGGCCTGCGTCTGGTCCCCGGCGACCTCTACGGCAACGTCGAGCGCTCCTCGGCCTTCGAATGGCAGTGGAGCCTCGGCAAGCTCACCCGCCCGGTCGATCCGCTGGAGTGGGGCATGACGCCCCAGACGGTGAACGCCTACTACAACCCGCCGCGCAACGAGATCGTCTTCCCGGCCGCCATCCTGCAGCCGCCCTTCTTCGATCCCAACGCCGATCCGGCGGTCAACTACGGCGGCATCGGCGCCGTCATCGGCCACGAGATCACCCACGGCTTCGACGACCAGGGCCGCAAGGTCGACGGCGACGGCGTGCTGCGCGACTGGTGGACCGCCGAGGACGCCGCCAAGTTCGAGGCCCGTGCGGCGGTTCTCGGCGCCCAGTACTCGGCCCTCGCTCCGCTGGTCGGCTCCAACGTCAACGGCGACCTGACCATGGGCGAGAACATCGCCGATCTGGGCGGCCTGCTGCTGGCGCTCGACGCCTATCACCGCAGCCTGAACGGCCAACCGGCCCCGGTCATCAACGGCCTGACCGGCGACCAGCGCGTCTTCCTCGGCTGGGCCCAGGTCTGGCGCGAGAACATCCGTGACGACGCCCTGCGTCAGCAGGTCACCATCGATCCGCACGCTCCGGCCCAGTACCGCGCCGCCGTGCCGCCGCGGAACATCGACGCCTGGTACGCCGCCTTCGGCGTCCAGCCCGGCGACGAACAGTACCTGGCCCCCGAGGCCCGCGCCCGCATCTGGTAAGGCGCATTCCAGACAGGACAACGGCCCCGGAGAGCGATCTCCGGGGCCGTTTCTGTTTCAGCCTTCAGGCTTTAGCGCGGACGACGCGGGGTCGTGGCCGCGCCCGCCGCGGCGCCGATGGCCGCGCCCGCGACCGTCGCGCCGGTGTTGCCGCCGATGGCCTGGCCGGCGACCGCGCCGCCGATGGCGCCGGTGGCCGCGCGTTGCTCCATGGTCGTGCCGCAGGCGGCCAGCATGGCCAGGGCGGCGACGGCGGGGGTCAGCTTCAGGATCGTTTTCATTGTTCTGTTCCTTTGGGGGAGAAAGACCCGGTGAAAACGGAGACCGCCCACGTCCGGTTCCGGACAGGGCTCAATCGACTGTTAGGCTTGGCCCTCCAGACTGGCGGCATGCCCCTGCGACCCCCCGACTTCCCTTTCTGGGCGCCCCTTGTCGGCGCGGCTGCCGGCGTCGCCTGGCTGGTCCCGCCCTATTGCGTGCTCACCATGATCGAGGGCTGGACGGCGGCCGAGCGGTCCGGGCAGATCGGCTGGGCGATCCTGAGCGTCCCCCTCACCCCGATCCTGTCCCTGTTCATCTGGAGCGGCCTGCTTCCCGCCATCGCCGTCCTGATGCTGCTCTGGGCGGCGGGCATGCTGGTCGGAAATCTGCTATTCGGCCACACCGACCGTCGGCTCGCCGGCGCGGCGCAGGGCGTGACGTTCGGCCTCCCGGCGATCATCGCCGCGGCGACCTACGGCGCCAAACTCAGCCCGGGCCTGATTTCAGAGCTGCCCCTGGGGTCTCCCCCCATCGCCTTCGCCGCCCTGACCATCTTCGCCGGCGCCATGGGCGGGTCGACGGTGGCGTCGATCGTCGCCGGCCGCCGAAAAGCGGCCTGAAACGAAAAACGGCCGGACCCCGAGGGATCCGGCCGCTTCCATCAACACCGAGGTGTCGAACTTAGCCGACGATCTGGTCGTCGGTGAAGAACTGGGCGATCTCGATCGCGGCGTTCTCCTGGCTGTCCGAGCCGTGGACCGAGTTTTCACCGATCGACAGGGCGAATTGCTTGCGGATGGTGCCTTCGGCGGCCTGTTCCGGGTTGGTGGCGCCCATGACTTCACGGTAGGCGGCGACGGCGTTCGGGCCTTCCAGCACCTGAACGACGACCGGCTCGGCGGTCATTTGCTCGACCAACTCACCGTAGAACGGGCGCTCGGCGTGCACTTCGTAGAATTTCTTGGCTTGGTCGGTCGACAGCTTGACGCGGCGTTGGGCCACGATGCGCAGGCCGGCGCCTTCGATCACGGCGTTGATCGCGCCGGTCAGGTTGCGGCGGGTGGCGTCCGGCTTGATGATCGAGAAGGTGCGTTCGGTCATGGGATGACTTCTGGTTTGGGAGATTGAAGGTCGCGGGCTTATAGACGCGCGCTCCCCGGTTTCCAACCCGCTCCCTCAGCAGGCGATCGCCTGCACATGTCCAAGGGCGGCGTAGTCCAGGATCGCCCTGTCCCGCGTGATGATCGGCACACTGAGCGCTCTGGCCGCGGCGATGATCAGGCGATCCGCGGGGTCTCCATGGATCGGTTCCGGCAGACGCCACGCGGCCAGCGCCATGTCCGACGTTATCTGGGCCAGTCTGACCCCGTGCATCCCCATCACACGGTCCAGCCAGGTATCGAGATCGGGCGCGAAGATCCGGCCCGTCGGACTGGTGCGATTCCGGGCCAGAAGGCCCAGCTCCCAGACCGAAACTATGGAGATCATCAGGCCCAGTTCGGCTTGGGCCCGCTCAATGGCCGCCACGGCCTCCGGCGTCAGCCTATGGCCCAGTTGCGCCCGGATGATGGCGTTCGTGTCCAGCAGGACCGCCCCGTCAGGCCGCCAGATCTGCTGGAGCTCCCGCAACCCGGAGCGGGCGCTGGCGCTCACAGCAGGCCGCGCGCCGGATCACAGCGCCCGTCACGCTGCGGATCATAGATCGGGCCGTCGATATCGACATCGGGCGGCAGGTTCACGCTGTCAGGTTGGGCGCCGATGAAACTGACGATGGCGGGCGGTTGCTCCGGGCCTTCCAGCACCGCGACCGCCTTGCCCCGTTTGGTGATGTGAACGCGCCGCAGATCGCCCGAATGCACCCGGTCCAGAAGCTCCAGGCACTTGGCCTTGAACTCCGTCGCCGTTATGACGACCTCGCCGCTCTCATGGTCATACGTCATGACTGGTCATCTTGAGATGACCAGTTCGAAAGTCAATCCTCCCCCCATGCTGCAGATCAACCGCCTGACCCTCAACGCCTGGGGCCGTTCGTTCCTCGACGACGCCTCCGTCAGCCTGCCGCCGGGCGCCAAGGTCGGTCTGGTCGGCCGCAACGGGATCGGCAAGTCGACCCTGTTCAAGGTCATCCTCGGCGAACTGGTCGCCGGCGGCGATGAAGTCTCCCTGCCCAAGACCGCCCGCATCGGCTCGGTCGATCAGGAGCACCCGGCCACGCCCGTTTCCGTGCTGGAGACGATTCTGGAGGCCGACGTCGAGCGCCACGACCTCCTCACCCGCCTCGAAACCGCCGAGCCGGAGGAGATGGGCGAGATCTGGGGCCGTCTGATCGAGATCGACGCCGACGCCGCCCCGGCCAAGGCGTCCGAAATCCTCGTCGGCCTGGGCTTCAGCCAGGAAGACATCCACCGCCCCATGGCTCACTTCTCGGGCGGCTGGCGGATGCGCGTGGCGCTGGCGGCGGCCCTGTTCGCCGAGCCGGACATGCTGCTGCTCGACGAACCGACCAACTATCTCGATCTGGAAGGCGCTCTGTGGCTTGAGGCCCGGCTGAAGAAATATCCGGCGACGGCCCTGATCATCTCGCACGACCGCGAGATGCTGAACGAGGTCTGCACCCACATCCTGCACCTGTCGAACCGCAAGCTGGACCTCTACACGGGCAATTACGACACCTTCGAAAAGACCCGGGCCGAGAAGCTGCGCCTGATGGCCGCGACCCAGTCCAAGCAGGAGGCCGAGCGCGCCCACCTCCAGAAATTCATCGACCGCTTCAAGGCCAAGGCGTCCAAGGCCACCCAGGCCCAGTCGCGCGTCAAGAAGCTGGAGAAGATGGAGCGGATCGAGCTGCCGCCCGAAGAGCGCGTCGCCCCCTTCGTCCTGCCCTCGCCCGAACGCCCCCTGCCCCCGCCCCTGATCCGGCTGGAGCGGGCCAATGTCGGCTATGAGCCAGGCAAGCCGATCCTGCGCAATCTCAACCTGCGCATGGACCTGGACGACCGCATCGGCCTGCTGGGCGTCAACGGCGCCGGCAAGTCGACCTTCGCCAAGCTCATCGCCAAGGCCCTGACGGTCGAGACCGGCGAGTTCCACCGCGACGGCAAGATGCGCGTGGGCTGGTTCCACCAGCACCAGATCGAGGCCATGGACCCGACCGACACCCCGCTGGAGATCATCCGCCGGGCCATGCCGGAAGCGTCCGAGTCCAGCCGCCGCTCGAAGCTGGCCCAGTTCGGCCTGCCCTTCCAGAAGCAGGAAACCACCGTCTCCAGCCTGTCCGGCGGCGAGCGCGCCCGCCTGCTGCTGAACCTGGTGGCGATGGACTCGCCCCACATCCTGATCCTCGACGAACCGACCAACCACCTGGACATCGACAGCCGCCGGGCCCTGCTCGACGCCCTGAACGAGTACACCGGCGCCGTCATCCTGATCACCCACGACCGCTCGCTGATGGAACTGGTCGCCGACCGTCTGTGGCTCGCCGCCGACGGCACGGTGACGCCGTTCGAGGGCGACATGGACGACTACGCCAAATTCGTCCTCGACCGCGCCAAACAGGCCGGAATGAAGCCGTCGCAGGTCAAGCATGAGCCGGCGGCCACGGAAGCCGCTCCGGTCGCTGCCCCCGCACCCAAGGCCCAGCAGAAGAAAGGCGGACCGTCGCCTTCGACGCTCAGGCATGCGGTTAAGAAGGCGGAAGAGCGGATGACCCAGCTCGCGGCCGACCTGTCGCGTCTCGACGACGACCTCGCCAACGCCGCCGCCAGCGATCCCAAGAAACTCGAAGGTCTTAGCCGCTCGCGCGCCAAGACCCAGGCCGACCTCGACGCCGCCGAGGCCGCCTGGATGGCCGCCGAGGAAGCCCTTGCCGAGGCGGTCGGATGAAAACCGTCGAGCCGATCAAATTCTCGAAGGAAGAGATGCGCGACATGGTCCGTCGCGTGCAGGACTATTTCGACGCCGAGCTCGATCAGGAGCTGTCAGCCCTGCCCGCCGAGATGCTGATCGAGTTCTTCGGCCGCGAGGTCGGCGCCTATTTCTACAATCGCGGCCTCCGCGACGCTCAGGCCGTCTTCACCGCCAAGGCCGAGGATGTCGCCGACCTGATCTACGGCCTCGAACAGAAGCCGGGCGGGCGGTAGTCGGGTCGTGTCCTCCCCATCGCAGATGTGGAGGGGGCCGCGAAGCGGTGGAGGGGCTCTCGCGGCGCCCCGCTTGAAAAGCCCCTCCGTCTCCTCACGAGGCTCGGAGCCACCTCCCCCTCGCCGTGCGATGGGGAGGAGACCCGCCTGTCCTACGACTGACCCTGCTGCATGTAGGTTTCCTCATACGGCTGGACCACGACCCAGCCCTCACCCTGGAACTTCATCTGGATGCTCTCGCCCGAGCCGCGTCCAACGAAGGTCTTCAGCGAGATGTCCGTCGCGATTTCCGGCTGCAGTCCGCCCGACCAGGCCACCGTCGCGTTCGGGTCGGTGAAGATCGGACCGGTCTGGGCGCTGACCTTGAGGATCAGCGGGTCATAGTGGCTGGTGATCGCCACGATGCCGCTGCCGCTCAGCTTCACATTGAACAGGCCGCCGGACATCATCCCGGCCACCCGCTTCATCATCGTGATCTGGTTGCTGACGCCGGTCTCCAGCGCCAGCACGTCATTGCCGTTGGCGAAGATGGTCTCGTTGTCCAGACGCAGCAGGGTGATCTTCTTGCCGGTGTCGGCCAGGTAGACGCGGCCCTGGCCCTCGACCTTCATCAGCACCATGCCCTCGCCGCTGACGGCCTTCTTCAGCAGGTTGCCGATGCCCTGCTCCATCAGGCCCTGACGGGTGAATTTCACCTGCCCCGTTCGCGCCACCATCGACCCGGCCTTGGCCCAGATCGAGCCGTTCAGCTTCACCTCCAGCAGGTACTGGCTTTCCAGCTCAAAGGCCTCGGGGCTGACGTCCTTCTCCCTATAGGCGGCGACGAACTCGGCGACGGTCTTCACGGGCATGGGGGGAAACCTCAGAAACGGGGGTTTTCGGAAGCCGCGAGGCTGGGCGGGTATCGGTCGCGGCGCAAGCCCGTTGACCGCCCGCCCTCGCCTTTTCCACCGACACGACGCCCCTATTCCGGGCCGTCCGTCGGCGGCGTCGCCCCCAGCACCAGCCGGGTCGCTTCCGCCTCGGCCAGCAGGGCCGCGCGTTTCGCTTCGCCGAAGCCGTCCAGCGTCCGGTAGGGCATGGCCAGCCGGATATTGTCGCGCAGCCGCGCCCGGTTCCGCTCCAGGAAGCCCCAGTACAGCCGGTTGAACGGGCAGGCGCCGTCACCGGACTTGCCCTTCACGTCATAGCAGCAGGCCCCGCAGTAGTCGCTCATCCGGTTGATATAGGCCCCCGACGCCGCATAGGGCTTGGACCCCACGATGCCGCCGTCGGCGAAGGTCGCCATGCCCCGCGTATTGGGCATCTCCACCCACTCATAGGCGTCGGCGTAGACGGTCATGTACCAGTCATCCACCGCGTCCGGATGCACCCCCAGCATCATCGCCAGATTGCCGGTGACCATCAGCCGCTGGATGTGGTGAGCGTAGGCGTTGTCGCGGCTGGTCGCGACCACGTCGGCCACGCAGGCCATGTCCGTCTCGCCCGACCAGAAGAACCACGGCAGGGCGCGGTCGGCGTCCAGGAAGTTCCGCTTCCCGTACTCCGGCGACTTCAGCCAGTAGACCCCGCGCACGAACTCGCGCCAGCCCAGGATCTGCCGGATGAACCCCTCCACCGCGTTCAGCGGCGCGCCCCCGGCGGCGTACACCGCCTCGGCCCGGCGGCAGACATCCAGCGGGTCCAGCAGACCCAGGTTGATCGCGGTCGAGATCAGCCCGTGCCACATCCACGGCTGCCCCTCCGCCATCGCATCCTGCCAGTCGCCGAACCCGGGCAGGATGCGCGCCAGAAAGTCCTCCAGCACGGCCTCGGCGTCCGCGACGGTCACCGGCCAGCCGAACCCGTCCAGCGTCCCGAAATGCTCGGGGAACAGCCGCTCCACGTCCGCCATGGCCTCGCGCGTCATCGCTGACGGCGGCGTCCTCAGCCGCTCCGGCGGCCGCACCCCCTTGGCCAGCTTGCGCCGGTTCTCCGTGTCATAGTTCCAGCGCCCGCCCTCAGGCTCCGTCCCGTCCATCAGCAGGCCGGTCTCGCGCCGCATCTCGCGATAGAAATACTCCATCCGCAGTTCGCGCTTGTCCGCCGCCCAGCGCCGGAACCGGTCATGCGAGCAGATGAACCGCCGGTCCTCGCGCACCTCGACCGGGACGCCCGCCGTCGCCGCGAACGCCGTCAGCGCCCGGGCCAACCGCGCCTCGCCGCATTCGGTCAGCACCACCCGCTCGAAGCCCCCGCCCTCCAGCGCCCGCGCCAGCTCCCCGACGATCGAGTGGCGGTTGTCCGGCGCGTCGATCCGCACATAGCGCACGCGCACCCCCCGCTCCTCCAGCCGCGCCGCATGGGCCCGCATGGCGGCGAAGGTCAGGGCGATCTTCTGCTTGTGATGCCGCACATAGGTGGCTTCCTCGCGCACCTCGGCCATCAGCACCACGTCCCGGGCGGCGTCCAGATCGCCCAGCCCCGCCAGTGCGTCCGACAGCTGGTCCCCCAGCACCAGCCTCAGGGTCGCGCCGCGCCGCGTCGGGTCGGGGTTGGTCATCGCCATGCCCTGTCTCTAGGCGCCTCCGCCCCCGGTCGCCAAGGCCCCGCGCCCCTTCTTCCCTTTCCCGAACCACGCCATACTTGCGAATCCATGCCCATCCGTCGCCTCCCCCCCGAGACCGTCAACCGCATCGCCGCCGGCGAGGTGGTCGAGCGCCCGGCCAGCGCCATCAAGGAGCTGGTCGAAAACGCGCTCGACGCGGGGGCCTCGCGCATCGAAATCCAGGCCGACGGCGGCGGTCTCTCCCGCATCCTGATCGCCGACGACGGCCACGGCATGGCTCCGGACCAGCTGGCCCTGTGCGTCGAGCGCCACGCCACGTCGAAGCTGGAGCCTGACGACGCCGGCGACGTGGACCTGCTGCGCATCCACACCCTCGGCTTCCGCGGCGAGGCCCTGCCCTCCATCGGCTCGGTCGCCCGCCTGACGATCACCAGCCGCTCCCGTGACGGCGGCGACGCCCACCAGATCACCGTCGAGGGCGGCGACCAGAAGCCGGTCGCCCCCGCCGGCTTCCCCGGCCCGCACGGCGCCCGCGTCGAGGTCCGCGACCTCTTCTACGCCACCCCCGCCCGCCTGAAATTCATGAAGTCCGAGCGCTCGGAGGCCATGGCCATCTCGGAGGAGATCAAGCGCCAGGCCATGGCCCACGAAGGCGTCGCCTTCACCCTCGACCTCGACGGCAGGACCACCCTGCGCCTTCCCGCCGAACACCCCGGCGACCACGGTCGCCTCAAGCGCCTCGCCGCCCTGCTGGGTCGTGATTTCGAGGCCAACGCCCTGCTGATCGATCAGGAGCGCGACGGCGTGCGTCTGTCCGGCTACGCGGGCCTGCCCACCTACAGCCGGGGCAACGCCGCCCACCAGTATCTGTTCGTCAACGGTCGCCCGGTGAAGGACCGGCTGCTGCAAGGCGCGCTGCGCGGCGCCTATGCCGACTTCCTCGCCCGCGATCGGCATCCGGCCGCCGTCCTCTTCCTCGACATCGACCCGCTCTATGTCGACGTGAACGTCCATCCGGCCAAGGCCGAGGTCCGCTTCCGCGACCCCGCCCTCGTGCGCGGCCTGATCGTCGGCGCCCTGCGCCACGCCCTCGCCGCCGCCGGCCACCGGGCCTCCACCACGGTCGCCGCCGACGCCCTGTCCGGCTTCCGGGCGCACGAGGGCGTCCCCGGTGGCGAGTGGCGAGGGGCGAGTGGCGAGCGCTTCAGCGACGCCGCCCGGGGCTGGTCCGGCTGGCAAGCCTGGGCTGCTCCGGCAACCGCCACCGCCCAGATACTCCCCGGCCTCAACGAGCGCTCCGCCCGGGTTGAACCCACCTACGACCCCGCTGCCGGCTTCGCCCCCGACGATCTCGCCACTCGCCACTCGCCACTCGCCACTGTTGGCGCAGCCGACATCGACCTCCCCCTCGGCGCCGCCCGCGCCCAGCTGCACGGCACCTATATCGTCGCCCAGACCCGCGACGGCCTGGTCGTCGTCGACCAGCACGCGGCCCACGAACGCCTCGTCTATGAGCGGATGAAGACCCAGATGGCCGAGGGCGCCGTCACCCGTCAGGCCCTGCTGGCGCCCGAGGTGGTCGAGCTCGATCCCGCCGAGGCCGAACGCGTCGCCGTCCGCGCCGAGGAACTGGCCGAGCTGGGCCTGATCGTCGAAGCCTTCGGCGCCGGCGCCGTCCTCGTCCGCGAGACCCCGGCCCTGCTGGGCGACACGGATGTCCAGGGCCTGATCCGCGACATCGCCGACGACCTCGCCGAACACGGCGCCGCCCTCTCCCTCAAGGAGCGCATGGCCGAGGTCTGCGGCACCATGGCCTGCCACGGCAGCGTCCGCGCCGGCCGGGTGCTGTCCGCGCCGGAGATGAACGCCCTGCTGCGCCAGATGGAGGCCACGCCTCACAGCGGCCAGTGCAACCACGGCCGCCCGACCTATGTGGAGCTGAAGCTGGGGGATCTGGAGAAGCTGTTCGGGCGGCGGTGAGGCGCCGCACCTTGTGCGGCCTCGAATCCGAACAGACGCACAGGGACGGCACTGAGAAACGCGGTCCACCCCACTTTGCATAACCGTGTGATTCCAGCCATTTTCGACGATTGACCTACAGTGGTCGCGTCTTTTGGGTGCAGAATTGTCCAAGCGGACCATTAGCGATGAGGAGATATCCCTCATCAAGGCCATGCTGGCTCGCGGCATGAAGAACAAGGACATTCAGTTCTTCTTCAACCGCCAAGACCGTGCCGTAAATTCAGGCCGCATCACTGATATCGGCAAAGGGACCTACAGCACGTCAGCGAACATCCCGGCCGCTGACGAAGCCACGGTTAATGCGTTCTTGGCTACGTTTTGCCCAAACGATGTAGCGTCGGGTGTTCTTGGAGATCGTGGCACCACATCAACGTCCCCAGTTTCCGTCGAGGCCATCACAGCACTCTTCAAGCTGGGAGACGATCAAATCTGGCGCCTCAAGGAGGGTGAGTCCGACACGACTGAGTGCAAGGCTGGATTTGGCCTGAAACACTCCCATCAGTGGGTGAAAGCCATCGCCGCGCTTTCCAACAATCGCGGCGGATATGTCTTTTTTGGCGTTGCTGACGGCGATCACAAAGGTGCGGCTGGTCAAGATCTTGGCTATGCCGTGGTTGGACTGGGCTCGGATGAATTCGCCAGAATCGACCCCGCTGAAATCACCAACAAGCTTCGATCTGTCCTAGATCCAACACCCCGGATTGAAATTGCTGCGCGCGAAATCGGCGGCACGCTCATTGGCGTCATCTATGTTGAGCAACATCCGAGCCGTCCAATCATCGCACAGAAGGCCGAAGGTGGAGACAAGATCAAGGAAGGCGACATTTTCTATCGATATCCCGGTCAATCGATACGGATCAAATATAGCGATCTTCGAGCCATGCTTGATCAGCGTGATCGGCAGGCTCGCTTGGATATCATGCCCATGGTCGAGCGACTTCTGGCGCTTGGACCACAACGAGCCATGATCGCGGATCTCGACGAGGGCGTATTGGCAACCGGCCAAGGCCGTATCGTCCTTGATTCCGATCTGATCGAACGGATCAACTTCATTCGAGAAGGTGCGTTTGACGAAGTGAATGGCGCACCGACGTTGAAACTGATCGGCGAAGTGGTGCCGTTCAATCAAGATGACATTCAAAGCCGCGGCGTGATCACGGATGACGTCGTACTTCGGAACTTCCTAGCCCAACAGACCGTGTCGTTGCCAAAGGAGTATATCCGATATGCCGTCGTTGGAGGTCATGCTGCTTGGCTCCCGATCGGCTACTTCGCGCGACGCGCCGGTCTCTCCTGTTCAGACGTAAGGACTCTCGTCACCTCTCTCCAGGGGCAGTCCGCACGCAAGAAAGCTCTGTTGAAACGGATCGATAAGGCGGACTCGGCCCGAGCCGATTTCCAAGGCTCTCCCAAGTCAATCGCAAGGAAGTTGGCTTCTGGAACGCTGACCGAGCCCACAGACGCGAAAAGCGCAGCAAGTATCGCTCAAGCAATCTGCGCCCTCCAAGAACCGCGAACTTTGACGCTGGAGGATCTCTTGGGGTTGCTGACGCGCTGCCTCGCCGCGATTGATGCCGAAGGGGGAGTTTCTGCCCTTAGCTATGTCCGCCGTGCGGCATGTCGGATTGACGAGATGTTCTTCCCTCTAAGCAACTAACGAACAGCAACATCTCGGCCTGACGATCAACTCTGCCGCCTGCACCGCCGCCCCTCGCGGGATCACACTCCCCGATCCGCCAGCATCGCCAGTTCCTCATAGATCGCGTCTCCGGAGCGGCTTTCGGCATTCCGCCAGCTGGTGGCGGTCGTGGGGTTCACCAGCGTCCCGTCGGCCGTCAGAACCAGCACATTGGGCAGTCCCGGCAGCTCGGGCAGGCCGAACCGGCGGGCGATGGCGAGGTTGTGGCCGTCGCCGGTGCGGGGCATGCCGATGTTGACGAACACCAGTTCGTACTTCCGCTCGATCAGGGCGGCGAACCGTTCGGTCTCCAGCCAGCCGGCCAGGGTGCGGCTGTCGCTGCACCAGTTGGCGCCCATGACCAGCAGGACCCGCTTGCCGGACGCCCGCGCGCGCTCCAGCGCCGCGTCGACGTCGCCCATCGCATTGTCGCTGACAATGTAGGAGCGCGCCTGCGGCCTGGGCGCTTCCGGCGGCGTCGGCGCGACCGCGGCCACGGGCGCAACAGGGGCGACCGGCCCGGACGTCGTGGCGCAACCGGCCAGGGCGCTCGCGACCGCGAGCAACGACACGAGCGTTCTCATTTTCGGCATCCCCCCGCCGGCCCATCGCCCGCGTCCGGCGCGTTTCTCCGACACTTTCGCGCCGCGCTCAACAGGGTTCGCCACCGCCCCCGGAACCGTTCAGACTGCACGGCTCCGTCCCGCCCTCAGGTCCTCCCCATGCCCTCCATCCTCTTCGTCTGCCTCGGCAACATCTGTCGCTCGCCGCTGGCCGAGGGCGCCCTGCGGGCCGAGGCCGACCGCCTGCGCCTCGATCTGATCGTCGACTCCGCCGGGACCGGGAACTGGCATGCGGGCGAGGCGCCGGATGAGCGGGCGCAGCGGACGGCGCTGCGGCATGGGGTGGACATCTCGGCCCTGCGCGCCCGTCAGGTGACCCGGGCCGACTTCCGCCGCTTCACCCACATCATCGCGCTGGACCACGAGAACCTGGCCAATCTGCGCAAGCTGGTCCCCGCCGATGCGACGGCCGAGCTCAGCCTCCTGCTCGACCACGTCCCCGACCGCGAGGGCCAGGCGGTGACCGATCCCTGGTTCGGCGACGAGGCCGGGTTCGAGATCACCTGGGACGAGGTCGCGGCGGCCGCGCGGGGGTTGGCCGCCAAGCTCCGCGCCCGCTGATTCCTTTCCGCTCATACCGGCGAAAGCCGGGACCCAGTGCTTTGGGTGATGGAAGGGTGCGCAAGCGAGTGCAGAACGCTGGTCCTGAAACGCCTGTGTCAGGCTGGACAGAACTGGGTCCCGGCTTTCGCCGGGATGAGCGGATGGTGGGCGCGCTCTAATCCCTAATCCCTACCCGCCCACACCCCACAAAAATCACCCCCACCCCACCCATACGACCAAATTTGACATACCGGCGTTTCATCATGTCGCCATGACCTATCCCTATCGCATCCGTTCACCCGAGGTCTGGGCCCAGGCCCGGGATGAGTATCTCAGCGGTCTGGACGCCGAGACCGTCTGCCGCCGTCATGAGCTCGGCCTCTCTGCCTTCCGCTCCCGCGCCCGCAAATACGGGTGGCGACGCCGGGATCAGCCGGGCGCGGCGCCCGGCGTTCAGGACGCCCTGATGATCTACGACGACCTGTCGATCTATGAGGAGGTTGAAACGGCGCGCCTGCGCTTCGTCCAGGCGCTGGAGCGCGGCAAGTCGATGGAGGCCGTCCGCTGGCGCCGCCTGTGGCAGGAGATGAAGGCCGAGTCCGACGCCATGGACGCCATCGCCTTCCCCGGCGAAATCTTCCCGGAGTTCCGTCTCTCTGCGAACGACCAACCGGAAGACGGCGAAACCGAGGAAGAGGTCCGCCTCCTGTCCGGGGATCCGGAAGCCCCGCTCGCCCCGCCCTTCCCAGACGCCGCTGAACCCGAAGGCGAGCCCGCCCCGTCAGACCCCGCCCCACGAGAAAATGTGCACAATGTGCACTCCATTTTTTCCGGAGTGCACATTTCGGAGCAGGCCCGCCCCTCGAAACGGGCGGCGCGGCGTCAGCGGGGCCGCGAAGGCCGCCCGCCCGGCGGTCCGTGAGCCTGAACTCAGCCCTCTGACGGCGCCTTCACCCTCAGGAACAGCACCCGCGCCGCGCCATAGTCGCGGGCGTCCAGCCGCTCATAGCCGGGCGTCTCGATCTCCGGCTCGTCCGAGCCCCGCTCGAACACCACCGTGGCGCCGGGCTTCAGCCAGGCGCCTTCCAGCAGCCGGGCCAGGGTCTGTTCGCCCAAGCCCTTGCGGTAGGGCGGGTCGAGGAAGGCGATGTCGAAGGCCTCGCCGTCCGAGCCCGGGCGGACGCCCAGGTCGGTGGCGCTGCGCCGGTGCACCCGCGTCCGGCCCATCAGGCCCCAGGCGTCGGCGTTCTCGCGGATGGCGCCGCGCGCCTCGTCCTCGATCTCGACGAACAGGGCGAAGGCGGCGCCCCGGCTGATGGCCTCATAGCCCAGCGCCCCGGACCCGGCGTACAGGTCGATGACCCTCGCCCCCTCCAGCGGCTCGGCCCAGGCGGCGTGTTCCAGCACGTTGAAGATGGCCTGGCGCGCCCGGTCCGAGGTCGGACGGGTGTTCTGGCCCTCTGGCGTGGTGATGGCCCGGCCCTTCAGGCTTCCGGCGACGATCCGCATTCAGTCCTCGCCGCCCGCGTACATCGCCTCGACCTCGGCGCCGGTCAGCCGGGGCCGGTCCCCGGCGAAGGCGTAGTTGCCGGGCTTGGAGTCCACATAGATCTCGTCCTCGAAGGCGAAGGCGCCCGGATCATCGAACGCCTGCACCGAGACCATGGTCATCCCGCCCGCCTTCAGCCGCCAGAACAGGCCCGAGCCGCAGGTCGGGCAGAACTGCCGCTCGGCCCAGTCCGACGAGTCATAGGTGGCCAGCGGGCCGGAGACCTCGACGCTGTCGCCGCAGTTGGCGCTCAGCGAGACCCCGCCGGAGATGCGGCGGCAGCTCTCACAGTGGCAGGCGTGCATGCCGCCCACGGGCGTGGCGGTGAAGGTCACCGCCCCGCACAGGCACCGACCGGACAGGCGCTCGCTCATGGCCTAGCCCCGCGAGCCGCCGCGCGGACCGCCGCGACCGCCGCCACCCGGCTTGCCGCCGAAGCCGCCGCCCGAAGGCCGCGATCCGCCGGGACGGGCCGCGCCGCCACCGGCGGGCTTGCCGAAGCCGCGGCCGCCCGACGGCTTGTCTCCGAAGGCCGGCTTGCCGCCGGTCTTCCCCCCCGGCTTGCGGGCGCCGCCCGCCGGCTTGCGCCGGTCGTCGATGAACTGGTCGTCGCGCGGCGTGAAGGCGCGCCTGGGCCGCTCGCCCCGCTCGTCGTCTTCCGTCCGGGCCGGAGCCGTCCGCTCGCGCGGCTTGAAGGTCTTGGTGTGCTCGAACTTGGGCTTGGCCCTGGCCCAGCCTTCCTTCTTCGGGGCGCGACGACCGGTGTCGCCGCCCTCCTCCGCCGCCGCCTCGGCGGCGCGGACGCGGCTCGGCTTGCGCGACGGGTCCGACATGGCCGAACCCGAGTTGCCCTTCACGATCGGCGCCGAGGTGCGGCGGCCGGGGATCGGCGCGGGCGTGCTGACCGTGTTGCCGGTCGGCAGGTTCTCGGGCCGGATATGCTCGGCCAGCAGTTCGCGGATCACCCGCGGGCCGACCTCTTCCACCGAACCCACCGGCAGGGTGCCCAGCTGGAACGGGCCATAGGCCAGACGGATCAGGCGGTTCACGGTCAGGCCAATGCTCTCCAGCACCTTGCGGACCTCGCGGTTCTTGCCCTCGGTGATCGAGACGCTGATCCACAGATTGGCCGACGACTTCTCGCCCTCGGCCTTCTCCTTGGCCTTGTCCAGGGTCGCCTCAATCGGGCCGTAGCGGACGCCATCGACGGTCACCCCGTCCTTCAGCTTGTCCAGCTCGGCCTGGGTCACCCGGCCCCGGGCGCGGGCCCGGTACTGGCGCACCAGCTCGGTCGAGGGCAACTCCAGCGCCCGGCTCAGCTCGCCGTCGTTGGTCAGGATCAGCAGACCTTCGGTGTTCAGGTCGAGGCGGCCGACCGAGATCACCCGCGGCAGGCCGCTGGGCAGGGCGTCGAAGACCGTCGGACGGCCCTGCGGGTCGCCGTGCGAGGTCACCAGCCCGGCGGGCTTGTGATAGCGCCAGACGCGCGTCGCCTGGGCCGCGCCGATGGGCTTGCCGTTGACCGTGATCACGTCGTCGCGGGTCACCAGGGTCGCGGGCGTGTCCAGGATCTTGCCGTTCACCGCCACCTGGCCCAGGCCGATCAGGCGCTCGACCTCACGGCGCGAGGCGATTCCCGCCCGGGCCATGGCCTTGGCGATGCGCTCGCTGCGCTTGGGGGCCTCGTCAGCCGCGGCAGGCTTGGCGCCGGGCTTCGCGCCGAACCTGCCGGCGGGCTTGTCGCTGCGCGGGCCTTTGGCGAAGGGCTTGCCGCCCTTGGGGCCGCGCTCGTCATCCGCGCCTTCGACGCGTTTGACATAGGGTTTGCGGGGGCCGTCGCGGTCGCCGTCTTGACGCGGGCGCGGCTTCTTGTCGTTGTCTCGGGGATGGAAGGCCATGATGAGCGGTTCATGCGCATGGCCTTGGCCTGCGCGCAAGCGGCGGCGGACGCGGGAGAGACTCCGGTCGGCTGCGTGATCGTCGACGAAAGCACCGGCGAGGTGGTGTCGGAGGGCATGAACGGCCCCATCGGCGCCCATGATCCCACCGCCCACGCCGAGATCGTCGCCATGCGCGCCGCCGCCCAAAAGCTCGGTAACTACAGGCTCACAGGCCTGACCCTCTATGTGACGCTTGAACCCTGCGCCATGTGCGCCGGGGCCATCAGCCATGCCCGGATCGGCCGGGTCGTCTGGGGCGCGGACGACGCCAAGGGCGGCGCCGTCGCCCACGGCCCCCGCTTCTTCGACCAGCCCACCTGCCACTGGCGTCCCAGGGTCGAGGGCGGTGTTCTGGCCCCCGAGGGCGGTGACCTGCTTCGCTCCTTCTTCCGCGCCCGCCGCAAAGGAACGGCGGACAAGGCCGCGCGTTGATCCGCCGACCCCGTAACGGCAAGGCTTGTTCCCGCATGAAGACGCTGATCGCCCCGGCCCTCACCGTCCTCCTGCTCGCGGCCTGCGGCCCCAATCCGAGTGAGGCCCCGACCGACGGCGATTCGGTCCGCCAGCGCGCCGAGGAGGCCCAGACCGCCCGCCGCCGCACCGGCGCCGAGCTTCAGGACCGCGCCCTCAACCGGGTCATCCGCACCAGCTACATCTGCACCGACGGCCAGCGCCTGACCGTCGACTTCGACAACCCCCGCCAGATGGCCACCGTCCGCAACTCCAACGGCGAGGCCGTGGACCTCTTCCTCCAGCGGGGCGGCGACGGCATCTGGTACCGGGCCTCGGGCCATGAGCTGCGCGGCAAGGGCGTCATGGCCACCTGGACCGCCGATGGCCTGCCCCCCACCGACTGCCGCGCGGTGGACTAGCTCAGTCCCGCGCCTGCGCCCGCCAGGCGCGCGGTGTCATCCCGGTCTCGTCCCGGAAGGCCCGGTTGAACGGCCCGACCGAGGCGAAGCCGCAGTCCAGCGCGACATTGAGGATGGAGACCTCCCCTTCAGGCGACCGTAGCCTCCGCTTGGCGTCTTCGACCCGGTAATGGTTGATCAGCCGGTTGAAATTCGGAAAGCCGGTGGCCGCGCTGATGCAGCGGGACAGCCGGTGCTCCGGCTCTCCCAGCCGGGCGGCGACGTCGCCGATCTTCAGGTCCGGCTCCAGATGGGCGGCCTGGCTCTCCAGCAGGGCCGTCAGGCGGGCCGCCAGCTGTACGTCTTCCCCCGTCGCGGCCCGCTTCTCCGCCGGCGGCGGCGCGGCCGTCCGCAGCGGATGACGGATGCGAAACGTCGTCGCGGCCAGCCCGCCGATCAGGCCGACCACCGCGCAGACCACTTCCACCGGCCCCGGCGCCACGCGCACGCCAAGAACGGACACGCAGACCAGCAGGGTGAAGACGACCGTGAAGACCACCCGGAACCGCCGCTCGCTCCGCGACAGGTCACAGCCCCGCCGCTGGAACGGCTCGATGAAAGTCAGCAGCAGGGCCGCCGACCCGGTCAAGGCGTACAGATTGTCGGCGAACCCGCCGACGCCTCCGGCGCCCGACGTCAGCTGGCTCACCGCCCCCATCGCGGTCAGGACCAGGACGACTCCCAGCGGCCAGGCGACGTCGCGAGGCGCGGGATCGAACAGCGCGCGCGCCAGCAGCCATCCCCATCCGCAGGCCGAAACCCCGAACACCGCGAAGGCCGTTGAGGCAGGCCCCTCCAGCAGCCTCGCCAGGATGTAGGCGACGAAGGACAGGCCGGCGACCACGGCATAGAGGCCCAGTCGACCCGGCGGCCCGAAGCGACGGGCGTCTTCCCTGAAGGCGATGACCGTCAACGGCGATCTCCCAATCCCGCCCCCGTCCTCTCCCGAACCCGGCCTCCTGTCCACCCTGCCTGATCCGGAAACTCTGGCCGAATTCCAAATCGGCGAGACCGCTCCCCTGTCCCCGGGCGATCCCGGACCGATCACTGACCGAGCTCCGGAGCCTCCATGTCGTCCTCGTCCGCTGCCCTGCCCGCCCGCCTGCTCCGCTGGTCCGGCGCGGGCTGGTTCTCTGTCGCCGCCATCGGCCAGCTCGCCTTCGTCGGCTTCATCCTGGCCTTCTACGGCGTCCGGACCGTCACCGGCCGGTTCGCCGCCTGGAACGACAAGCCCCTCATCAAGGGCTACATCGGCGGCGACGACATCGGCAACGCGGTCTTCGCCGCCCACGTCCTGCTCGCCGCCGTCCTGACGCTGGCGGGTCTGATGCAGCTGATCCCCGACCTGCGCCGCAACCGCCCCCGCCTGCACCGCTGGACCGGGCGGCTGTTCCTCACCCTCGCGGCGGTCATGGCCCTCAGCGGAGTCTGGCTGACCGTCGTGCGTCAGAGCTGGCTGTCGTCCATCTCCGGCGTCGCCATCCTTCTGGACGCCGTCCTGATCCTGATCTTCGGCGCCATGGCACTGCGAAGGGCGCTGCAGCGACGGTTCGAGGTCCACCGGGTCTGGGCGATGCGGACCTTCATGGTGGTCAGCGGGGTCTGGTTCCTGCGCATAGGCCTGATGGGCTGGATCCTGGTCAATCGCGGCCCCGTCGGCATGACCGACACCATGTCCGGCCCCGCCGACATCGTCATGGCCTTCGGCAGCTACCTGATCCCGCTGGCCGTGCTGGAGCTCTACCTTGCCGCCACCCGCAGCCGCCACGCCGCACTCAAGGTGCTTGCGGCTCTGTTGGTCAGCGCGGCGGCGCTGTTCACCGCTGTCGGCGTATTCGGAACCGTAGCCCTGATGTGGGGGCCGTACCTCTGGTGAGCGGGCTCAGGCGCCCTCGGCCTTGAGGAAGGCGGTTAGAGCCGCGCGGTCCACGTTCTTGTCCGTGAAGGCATCGCCGATGGCGCGGGCCAGGATCAGGGTCAGGCGACCGCCCTCGGCCTTCTTGTCACCCGCCATCCGCTTGATCAGGGCGTCCGCCTTGAAGGTCCCGACCTCGGCCAGCCGGACCGGCAGGCCCGCCGCCGCCGTCACCGCCTCGACCCGGTCGGCGTCCGCCTGCGGGCACAGCCCCTGCGCCGCCGAGTAGCGGAAGGCCATGGCGCAGCCCAGCCCCACAGCCTCGCCATGGGTCAGCTTGTCCTCGTTAAAGCCCAGTTCGGCCTCAATGGCGTGGCCGAAGGTGTGGCCGAGGTTCAGCAGGGCGCGCTTGCCCGCCTCCTTCTCGTCCTCGCCGACGATGGCGCTCTTTATCTCGACCGAGCGGACCACGGCCCGCTGCAGCGCCGCCGGATCGCCCTGCGCCCCCGCCGCGCCCCCCGAACCCGAAGTGTCGGCCAGCCAGTCGAAGAAGGCCGCGTCGCAGATAAGGCCATGCTTCAGCACCTCGGCCCAGCCCGAGCGCAGCTGCCGCTCCGGCAGGGTGCCCAGCACATCGATGTCGGCCAGCACCAGCCGGGGCTGGTGGAAGGCGCCGATCAGGTTCTTGCCGCGCGGAGTGTCGATTGCCGTCTTTCCGCCGACCGAGCTGTCGACCTGGGCCAGCAGGGTGGTCGGGACCTGCACGAAGTCGATGCCGCGCATGTAGAGGGCCGCCGCCAGACCGGCCAGGTCGCCGACCACGCCGCCGCCCAGGGCCACGACCACGTCGCTGCGGTCCAGCCCGAAGGCCAGCATCCGGTCCAGCACCCGCTCCAGCTCACCGAAGGATTTGGAGCCCTCGCCCGCCGGAACGGCCAGCAGCCGGGCGCGGACGCCCGCCTGCTCCAGCGCTTCCAGCACCGCCGGGCCGTGGATCGTCGCCACCGTCTCGTCGGTGACCACGACCGTGCGCCCCTTGGCCAGCGGCGCGATCCGCGCGCCCAGGTCGCCCAGCAGGCCACGTCCCACGACGACATCATAGGGGCGGAAGTCCCCGCCCGAGACCGGAACCGTCGTCGTCACGCCTTCGCCTCCATGGCCCCGTGCGCCTCAAGCGCCGCCACAATCGCATCCACGGCCTGGGCGTGCGCGCCACCGGCCACATCCACCGCCAGATCCGCCTCGCCGTAGACCGGGTAGCGGGCCTCGGCCAGCGTCCGCAGGGTCTCCAGCGGGTCCTTGCCGCGCAGCAGGGGGCGGGTGTCGCGCCGCTGCACCCGCTGGGCGATGACCTCCAGATCAGCCCGCATCCACACGGTCACGGCGTGGCTCTTCATCAGCGCCCGGGTCTCAAGGTTCAGCATGGCCCCGCCGCCGGTGGCCAGCACCAGACGCGGCCCCTCCAGCAGGCGGCGCATGACCCGCGCCTCTCCGGCCCGGAACTCGCCCTCGCCCATGCTGGAGAAGATCTCGGACACGGTCATGCCGGCGGCCGACTCGATCTCTTCATCGCCGTCGGCGAAGGCGAGGCCCAGTCGCCGGGCCAGCCGCCGTCCCACCGTCGATTTCCCCACGCCCATCAGTCCGACCAGCGCTATGGTGCGCTTATGGACGGGAATCGGCTCGGAATCGGTCATCGGCCGCCTCGCGAAAGCGGGCGGCGGTCGAACGGCGGGGAGGATGGGCGCAGGCACGTCATGGTCGCCTCCACCTGTACACGAACCCGCGCCGTGGCGAAGGGGGCCAGATGAGCAGCTCCCAGATCGAAGCCTTCCTCGAGATGATGGCGGTCGAGCGCGACGCCTCGCCCCACACTCTCTCGGCCTATGCCCGCGATCTGGCCGACGCCGAGGGCGGGGTCGACGGCGGGCTGATGGCCGCGGACGAGACGGCGGTCGAGGCCTGGTACGCTGCGCTGGCGACGCGGGGCCTGTCCCCGGCCACCCAGTCGCGCCGTCGGGCCGCTGTGCGCCAATTCTACCGCTTCGCCCTGGGCGAGGGCTGGCGGCAGGACGATCCCTCGCGGCGTCTGGATGCGCCCAAACAGGGCCGCCCCCTGCCCCACACCCTGACGCGCGAGGAGATCGAGGCCCTGCTGGAGGCCGCCGCCGCCCGCGACGGCGCGTCCGGGGTTCGTATGGTGGCGCTGGTCGAGTTGGCCTACGCCTCGGGCCTGCGGGTGTCCGAACTGCTGGCGCTGAAGGTTGAGGCCGTGCGGCGCGATCCGGCCTGGCTGATCGTGCGCGGCAAGGGCGGCAAGGAGCGACTGGCCCCGCTGAACGCCTCGGCGCGCGAGGCGGTGAAAGCCTGGCTGGAGGCGCGCGACGCCGCCCGCAAGCCTGAAGCGCCCGACAGCCCGTGGCTCTTCCCCTCCCCCGTCGGCAAGGCCGCCCTGACGCCCCGCCGCTTCGCCCAGATGCTGGATCAGGCGGCCGTAGACGCCGGGATCGACCCGTCGCGGGTCAGCCCCCACGTCCTGCGCCACGCCTTCGCGACTCACCTGCTGGAGGGCGGCGCCGACCTGCGCATCGTCCAGACCCTGCTGGGCCACGCCGACATCTCGACCACCCAGATCTACACCCACGTCGCCACCGACCGGCTCAGCCGGATGGTGCAGGAGAAGCATCCCTTGGCGCGTGATGACTGAACTCCGCTTGCTCCCCGGCGTTGACCTGACTAGGTTCCGCCGCCTTCCGATGCGCCAGATGGCGCGCCAGTTCCGGACGCCTTGATGGCCACGCACTACCTCGAATTCGAAAAGCCGATCGCCGATCTGGAGGCGAAGATCGAGGAGCTCTCGCTGCTCGCCTCGACCGCGGGCTCGTTCGATTCCGAGATCGACGGCCTCAAGAAGAAGGCCGACCAACTCCGCAAGAAGATCTATGGCGGGCTCGATCCGTGGATGAAGACCCAGGTCGCGCGCCACCCGCAGCGGCCCCACTTCGTCGACTATGTCGAAGGCCTGCTAACCGACTTCGTCGAGCTGAAGGGCGACCGTCAGTTCGGCGACGACCAGGCCATTCTGGGCGGCCTCGCCCGCCTGCGCGGTCGTCCGGTCGTGGTCATGGGCCACGAGAAGGGCCACGACACCCAGACCCGCATCACCCACAATTTCGGCATGGCTCGCCCCGAGGGCTACCGCAAGGCGGTCCGTCTGATGGACCTGGCCGAGCAGTACGGCCTGCCGGTCCTGTCGTTCGTCGACACCGCCGGCGCCTATCCGGGGCTCGGGGCGGAAGAGCGGGGCCAGGCCGAGGCCATCGCCCGTTCGACCGAGCGCGGCCTGACGCTGGGCGTGCCCTCCATCGCCACCATCACCGGTGAAGGCGGTTCGGGCGGGGCCATCGCCATCGCCGCGGCCAGCCGCGTGCTGATGCTGGAGCACTCGATCTACTCGGTCATCTCGCCGGAAGGCGCGGCAGGCATCCTGTGGCGCGACGGCAGCCGGGCCAAGGACGCCGCCATGGCCATGAAGATCACCGCCCCCGACCTGATGGAGCTCAAGATCGTCGACCGGATCATCGGCGAACCGCTGGGCGGCGCCCATACGGACCGCGACGCCGCCATCAAGGCGGTCGGCGACGTGCTGATCGAGGAACTGGACACCATGGCCGGCCTGTCGGCGGACGAACTGCGCAGGGCGCGCGCCGAACGTTTCTACGCCATCGGACGCCTCGGTTAACGCGCGCGTTAACCTTCTGCATACCGACGACTGCCAAGCATCTTCCCGCCGGGCGAGTTTGAGTCGCGCTCGGGATGGGGGAGCGTGACAATGAGCGGGCTGGAGGGTTTGCGCGACAGCGCGGTCATCAATCTCACCGGCGCCGTGACCATGGTCGTGGACGATTCGCCCTTCGGCCTGGACATCACCGCCAGCGCCCTGCTCGGCTTCGGCATCAAGACCCGCTACGCCTGCCACAGCGCCGCCGAGGCGATCGATATCCTCAAGGATCACCCGATCGACCTGCTGGTGGTCGATACCGAGATGCCCGAGATGGACGGCTATGAGCTGGTCCGTTGGCTGCGCCGGTCGGGGCTGGATCCGAACGCCTTCGCGCCCGTCATCATGACCGCCACCCACGTGCGCCGGTCGCGCGTGACCGAGGCCCGGGACTGCGGCGCCAACTTCGTCATCACCAAGCCGTTCAGCGCCGCCAGCCTGCTGGAGCGGATCGTCTTCGTCGCCCGCGACACCCGCCCCTTCCTTGAAGTCGGCGACTATTTCGGCCCCGACCGCCGCTTCCGGGAAGGCAAGGCGCCGGGCGCGGAACGGCGGGCCGATGTCCTGCGCAAGATGAAGCACGCCGCCGACAAGGCCGCCGCGGCCACCGGCGCGGAGCAGGCCGGATGACCGTCATCACCCACGCCCGGCGCAAGTCGCGGCTGTCGAAGATCATCGATGAGGCGGGCGGCGTCAGCATTGGCGCGGCCCTGACCCAGGCGAAGGCTAATCTGGAGGCTTTGAAGCCCCGCAGCGCCGCCGAGGTCGCCGACCGCATCGCCGACCTGGCCGCCATCCAACCGCCCGCGAGCCCCGACCAGACGATGACGGCGCTGGGACAGGCCTATCGCGCCGCCAACGGCGTGATCGACGGCGCCGGCCCCTTCGGCATGGACGATATCCGCGCCGTGGCCATCGGCCTGTGCGACCTGATCGACGCCGCGACGCCAGAGCGTCCGTTCGACTGGCGCGTCCTGCCGGTCTACGCCCAGTCGCTGCAACTGCTGCTGGCCCTGCCCGACGACGCCGAGGGCCGCCTCAAGGTGCGCGAGAGCCTCGAGAAAATGGTCGACCGGAAGCTGGGCCAGCCAGGCTGACCCCGCCTCCGGTCTCCAGCGCTTATTCGTAGATCGTCAGATCGCCGCGACAAACCCCGGCCCGCTCCTGCAGCATATAAGCGCTGCCGGTCCCGACCATCTGATGCACGGCCGCCTGACCATGGAAGCAGGTCCCGGTCTCGTACCCGACCACGGTCGTGTAGGTGGCGTCGCTGAAGTACGTATAGTTATAGAACGGCACGTCCAGCATGGCGGCGCTGGGGCTGGCGATAGCCGAGACCGCCAGGGCGGCGGCGACCGCGGCAGCGGCCTTGATCGAAATGCGTCTCGTCATTTTACCCTCCAGGATTTGCAACCTTGGGGATTTTGATCAATCTCACCTCAACCTCAAGTCACGAGAAGTTGCAACGCGAGGTCAGGCCTCCAGCCCGGCCTTCACTCGCGCGCCGCGGGTCTGCTTGCGCCAGAGGGCCGCGTATTCCCCACCCTGACGCGCCACCAGCTCATGGTGGGCGCCGCGCTCCACGATGCGTCCGGCCTTGAGGACTAGGATCTGGTCGGCGTCAGCTATGGTCGAGAGGCGGTGGGCCACGACCAGGGTCGTGCGCCCGGTCCGGGCCTTGCGCAGGGTCTTCTGGATGGCGGCCTCGGTGCGGCTGTCCAGGGCGCTGGTGGCCTCGTCGAGGATCAGGATGCAGGGATCAGCCAGCAGGGCGCGGGCGATGCCGACGCGCTGGCGCTCGCCACCCGACAGCTTCAGCCCGCGCTCGCCCACGACGGTGTTCAGCCCGTCCGGCAGTTGGCCGATGAAATCCGCCAGCTCCGCCGCCTCGGCCGCCGCCCAGATCGCCGCATCATCCGCATCGGGACGGGCGAAGCCGATGTTGGCGCGCAGGGTGTCGTTGAACAGGGCCACATCCTGCGGGACCAGGGCAACCGCCGCGCGCAGGCTCTCCTGCGTCACCGCACGCACATCGACGCCGTCGATCAGCACCTGCCCTTCCTGCGGGTCGAGCAGGCGCAGGGCCAGTTTGACGATGGTCGACTTGCCCGAGCCGGACGGACCGACCAGGGCCGTCGTCGTGCCGGGGGCGGCGTGGAAGCTGACGTTCTCCAGCCCGTTTGCGCGGGCGTCGTGGCGGAATCCTACGCGCTCGAAGCTCAGGGCCGCGCCGTTCATGCCGGGGAGCCGGACCAGCGGCGTCGCATCGGCGGCGTCGGCCACTTGCGGCGCCTGACGGGTGACCTTCAGCATCTCCTCCATGTCGATGAAGGACTGGCGGATTTCGCGATAGGCGAAGCCCAGGATGTTCAGCGGCGCATAGAGGCTGATCATGATCAGGACGGCGGCGGTGACGTCGCCCGGCCCCATGCGCCCCGCGGCCGCCTCGAACCCGGCCATGACCGCCATGATGCCGAGGCCGACGTTCATGATCACCGCCTGGATGATGTTCAGCAGGGCCAGCGAGCTGTTCGCCTTGAGCGCGGCGCGGGTATAGTCGCCCAGCGCGGCGTCATAGCTGCGCGCGGCCCGCGCCTCGGCTCCGAAGGACTTGACCGTCTCATAGTTCAGCAGGGCGTCCACCGAGACCCCCGCCGCCTGGGTGTCCGCCGCGTTCATCAGGCGGCGATGCTCGATCCGCCAGTTGGACAGCGCGAAGGTCGAGATGGCGTAGATGGCCACCACCAGCACGGCGATGGCGCCGAAGCGCCAGTCATACTTGCCCGCCAGCACGCCCGCCGCCAGCACCAGTTCCACGCCGGTCGGCACAAGGTTGAAAGCGAGGATGCGCAGCAGGAAGTCCACCGCGCGTGAGCCGCGATCCATCGTCCGCGACAGGGAGCCTGAGCGCTTGGTCTGGTGGAAGTCCAGCGACAGGCTGAGCGCGTGGGCGAAGGTCTCGGTGGCTGCGGTGCGCTGCGCTGCCGAGCGGACGGGGGCGAACACCACGTCCGAGACGTTGGGCGCGATGGCCGAGAGCAGGCGCACGATGGCCCAGCCGACAGCGAAGGCGGCGAAGCCCCAGCCGACGGCCACCGCCGCGCCCTGCCCCGCCGCCAGATGATTGACCGCCGCGCCGAGCACCAGCGGCGCGATCACGCCCAACCCCTTGCCCGCAAGCGTCATGCCGATGGCCGCGACCAGGCGCAGTTTCAGCTGCGGCGCATTGGACCGGCCGACCAGCCGGAGCAGGTCGGCCAGGGCCTTGAGGGTCGGCGGCCCGTCGGTGGGAGGCGTCAGCCCGGCTTGCGCCGCCTTGGCTTCCGATCCCTGCCGTCGCCCGGCCCCGCGTTCACCTCTCATCGCCATGCCCGCCATATGGCCCGGTCCGGGGCCGGGCGGAAGGGTCAGCGTCCGCCGTGCTTGGCGTATTCCAGCTTGGCGATGGTGCGGTTGTGGACTTCATCCGGACCGTCAGCCAGACGCAGGGTGCGAACGCCCGCGTACAGCTCCGCCAGCGGGAAGTCGCCCGACACGCCCGCGCCGCCGAAGGCCTGGATGGCGTCGTCGATGATCTTCAGGGCCATGCGCGGCGCGGCGACCTTGATCTGGGCGATCTCGGACTTGGCGTTCTTGGCGCCGGCCTGATCGATCATCCACGCAGCCTTCAGCACCGACAGGCGGCACATTTCGATGTTGATGCGCGCCTCAGCGACGCGCTGCTCCCAGACCGAGTGCTCGGCGATCTTCTTCTTGAAGGCCGTGCGGCTCAGCAGGCGTTCGACCATCAGGTCCAGCGCGCGTTCGGCGGCGCCGATGGTGCGCATGCAGTGGTGGATACGGCCCGGCCCGAGGCGGCCTTGCGCGATCTCGAAGCCACGTCCCTCGCCCGCGATCAGGTTCTCGACCGGCACCCGGACGTTGTCGAGGACGACCTCGGCGTGGCCGATCGGGCGCTCGTCATAGCCGAACACCGACAGCATGCGCTCGACGCGGAAACCGGGCGTGTCGGTCGGGACGAGGATCTGCGACTGCTGCTGGTGGGTGGCCGCGCCGGTGTCGGTCTTGCCCATGACGATGGTGATGGCGACGTTCGGGTGCGCCATGTTGGTCGACCACCATTTGCGGCCGTTGATCACATAGTGGTCGCCGTCGCGCTCGATTCGGGTCTCGATATTGGTGGCGTCCGACGAGGCCACCGCCGGTTCGGTCATCAGGAAGGCCGAGCGGATGTCGCCGTTCATCAGCGGCTTGAGCCATTGCGCCTGCTGTTCGGCGTTGCCGTACATGTGCAGGACTTCCATGTTGCCGGTGTCCGGGGCGTTGCAGTTGAACACCTCGGCCGTCCACAGGTGGCGGCCCATGATCTCGGCCAGCGGAGCGTATTCGAGATTGGTCAGGCCCGCGCCGTGATCGCCCGGCAGGAACATGTTCCACAGGCCCGCTTCCTTGGCCTGGGCCTTCATCTCTTCCATGGCCTTGGGCTGGACCGTGTGGTCGGCCTTCACCTCGGCCCAGTATTCCGCCGAGCGGGGCAGCACCTTCTCGTCCATGAAGCGCTGCACGCGCTCCTGCCAGTGCAGTCCCTTGTCGCTGTGACGGAAATCCATGGTCGTCCTCCTCAGGTACGAAAACGGCGCGGCCCTCTTCCGGGACCGCGCCGCCAACAATCAGTCGTTCGTCTTCAAGATCAGCGCTTCAGCAGCGCCGGCAGCTTCTGGGCGATCATCATGTCGCCAGCGATCTTCAGCTTACCCTGCATGAAGGCCATCATGCCGTCGAGCTTGCCTTCCGAGAGGGCGATGAAATCGTCCCAGCTCATCGAGACAGTGGCGTCGGCGGGCTTGTCTTCGTTGGTGACGGTGTTCGGCGTCGAGGCGCCGTCGATGAAGATCTTGCCGGCGTCGCCCAGGTCGAGCTTCACGGTCTTGCCCAGACCGGAGTTGTCGCCAACGGCGCCGCGGATGTGTTCGGTGACTTGAGCCAGATCGACCATGTGGGTCTCTCCATAAGGGACGGTTGAGCTTCCGACCTAGACCTCCCCGACGCGGCTGCCAAGATCACGCCGGGTCAAGTTCCCGCCATCTGCTTGCAAAGATGTCAGTAGAAGGCGCTATCCCGGTCCAGATCGGCTCCGGTCATGGGCGCGCCAGCACGGCCCTGCGCCGCCTGTTCGGCCTGGATCCGGTCCAGCCTCGCCTGCCGCGCGCGACGCTCCGCCGCATAGTCGGGGCCGGGCGCATCAAAGCCGAACTGGCCGCCGGACCGGGTCACCTCGGCCTGGTCCTGAGTCGGGCGCGCGGCGGCGCCGTCGCTGCGCCAGGCGGTCGCCCGAGGCTCGGGCAAGGGCGGCAGGGGTTCGACCCAGGCGGTCTCATATCCCGCATCATAGACGTCCGCCGGTTCGGCCGGGGCGATGGCGACATGGGTATAGCCATCGACCAGATCGCCGACCTCCATGGCGCCGCCCGGCTCGACCGTCGGCTCGACCGGCGCGACCACTTCCACCGCCATCCGATCCGCGCCGACCGGGGTCGGCCCCGGCAGAGGCGTGCGCAGGGCCAGCAGACCCAGCCCCGCCACGGCGATCACCCCCACGGGCGCGATCACCATCCAGGGACGGAAGCCGGAGCGCGCGGGCGACGGAACAGGATCAAGGCTCATGGCGCGGCTCCGGGAACGGCTTCCGGGGAAAGACGCGAACCGGCTTTTGGTTCGCGCCACTCCGGTTATCAGTCACGGCCCTGCCGTTCACGCTCCAGCCGACGCTCGAACAGGACCTCGTACTTGTCCGCATAGGCGCGGCAGGCTGTCGGATCGATGAACGGGTTTGGCGTCACGCCTTGCCGCAGTTGGGCCATGTGGGTGTCGCCGCCGGACTGGCTGGGGTGGGCGGTCAGCAGGATGTCGCAGGGCATGGCGCGCAGGCTGGCGAAGGTGGCGCGGAAGCCGTCCACCAGCGCCCGGTTGGCCGGATCACTGAACCGATAACCGTCCGCCCCGATCGGGTTCAGGCTGGAGCCGAAGACCACATCCTTGCAGTCGCCGCCCTCGCAGGACCGCCAGCTCCAGCTCATGCTGCCCGGCGTATGGCCTGGGGTGGCGCGGGCGGTGATCGCCACGTCACCCAGTTGCAGCACCTCGCCGTCGCGCAGGGCGCGCACCCGTTCGACCGGCGGGAAGGCTTCCAGCGACGCCGCCTGCGGATCATCGGCGCCGCTGCGGCCCCGCCGCAGGACCGCCGCCGCCGCAGGACTGGCCACCACGGTCGCGCCGGTATCGCGGGCCAGGGCCGCCAGGCCGCCGGAGTGGTCGTAGTGGGGCTCGGTGCTGAGGATGTATTTGACGTCCTCGATGCGGAAGCCGAGGCGGCGGATGTTGTCCTCGATGGCCGGGACCGCCTGCGGCAAGGCCCCATCGACCAGAACCAGCCCCTCCGAGGTCGAGATCAACACCACGGTCAGACCGCCAAAGCCCACAAAGTAGGTATTGCCGTGAATGCGGGTCGGAACCTCCACCGCCAGCCACTGCTGCGCATATTCCGGCGCGATGGGCTGCAGCAGGGGATCATGCGCCGGATCGGGGCGGGCCTGGGCGGCGGGCGGCTGTTGCTGGGGTTCCGCCTGGGCGCAGCCCGCCGTCAGGGCCAGAAGGGCGGCGGAAAGAATGCCGGAAACGCGTCTCATCACTCACTCCTCGATGGGGGGGACGCGGCGGAGAATGCGGACGACGGCAACAACGCACAAAGCATCATATCTGGACAAAGCCATGAACTGACCTCATGCCTTGGTCATGGATCGCGCCCAGCTCCCCCTCAACGCCCTGCGCGCCTTCGAGGCCGCCGCCCGGCACCTGAACTTCACCCGCGCCGCCATCGAACTATGCGTCAGCCAGGGCGCGGTCAGCCATCAGGTGGCCCAGCTGGAGCGCCGTCTGGGCGTCACCCTGTTCCGCCGCCTGCCGCGCGGACTGGCCCTGACCGACGAGGGGCAGGCGCTGGTGCCGGTGCTGGCCGACGCCTTCGACCGCGTGGGCGCGACGCTGGATCGCTATGCAGGCGGACGGCTGCAGGAGGTGCTGACGGTCGGAGTGGTCGGCGCCTTCGCGGGCGGCTGGCTGCTGCCACGACTGGAGGCGTTCAACCGCGAGCATCCACACATCGACCTGCGCCTGATGACCAACAACAACCGGGTCGATCTGGCGGGCGAGGGTCTGGACTTCGCCATCCGCTACGGCGACGGGGCGTGGCACGGAGCCCATGCCGAGCCGATCCTTGAGGCCCCGCTGACGCCGCTGTGCGCCCCGGCGATGGCGGCGCGTCTGGGTGGTCCGGCGGCCCTGACCGGCGAGATGCTGCTACGCTCGTATCGCGCCGACGAATGGACCCGCTGGTTCGAGGCGGCGGGCGCACCCTGCCCGGCCCTGCGCGGACCAGTCTTCGACAGTTCGGTGCTGATGACCGCCGCGGCCGCGCAAGGGCTGGGCGTCGCTCTGGCCCCCGCCGCCATGTTCACCCGCGATCTGGCCGCCGAACGCCTGATGCGGCCATTCGACATCGAGGTGACGCTGGGCGGCTACTGGCTGACCCGATTGAACTCCCGCCCGGACAATGCCGCTATGACGGCGTTCAGGGACTGGCTGCGGCGAGAGGCGGCGGACTGAACGTCGAATTCGAGCCCGGCCGGAAGTTCCCCCCAGAGGCGCCCGAATCCGGCGTCTTCATTCCCGCGCGGCGGCCTAATGGCCCAGAGGCCGGATCGGCGATGTCGGGAGGGTTCTGGCGGAGACGGAGGGATTCGAACCCTCGGTACCCCTTACAGGGTACGACGATTTAGCAAACCGTTGCCTTCAGCCACTCGGCCACGTCTCCGGCAGGCGGCGTGCTTAGCCGAGCAATCGGAGCGGCGCAACGGGTGATCGCGTCTCGATGTTAACGGGACGGTCAGTCGGGTTGTGCATGATGCGCCAGAACACTTCTTCCGGGCCTGATGACCGACGCCGCCAACCGCCTTTCCAGCCCTGCCGTCCCGTCGCGCCGCGCGGCGGTCGCACGGGCGTCGGCGGCGCGTCCGGCGGAGGCCGCGGCCCCGGCGGCCAAGGGCGCGGCGCGGCGCGGGCCGTTCCGGCCCGAGGTCTGGCTGAACGCGCGCCAGCGGCACGCCTCGCGGCTCGCCGCCCACTATTTCCGCGCCTTTGACGTGCTGGCGGTCATCGCCCTGACCCTGATCTGCGCCCGCCTGGCCTCGCCCGACGATCTGATCCACATCGAGATTTCGCGCGCCGCGCCCTTCGTCCTGGGCGCCGTGACCGTACTGAGCCTGCTGCGCTCACTGGGTCGCTACCGATTCTCGCGGCGTCAGAAGACCTCGACCCATCTGCTGTCTGTCGCCGCCGTCTGCGCGCTAGGCGCCGTGGTGGCCTTTATCACCGGCGCCCTGCTGCGCCCGGGCGTCGCCGCCCAGTGGCAGGCCTGGAGCCTGTGGGCGAGCCTGACCCTCGCGGCGCTGGTGGGTCTGCATGCCGTCTGGTGCAGCCTTGTCGACCGCTGGCGCGCCTCGGGCGCCCTGACGCCGAACATCGTGCTGGTCGGCGCCACCCGCCACGCCGAGGCCCTGATCCGCGAGGCGCTGAAGCGGCGCGATCTGAATGTGCTCGGCATCTTCGACGACCGGCTGGCCCGCAGCCCCAAGACCGTCGAGGGCGTGCCGGTACTGGGCGCCGCCAATGACCTGCTGACCCACAAGATGACGCCCTATGTGGACCGCATCGTCCTGGCCATCGATCCCAAGGCTGAGGCCCGGGTGCGCGAGCTGACCTCGCGGCTCAGCACCCTGCCCAATGAGGTCACCCTGCTGGTCGAGCCGAACGGGGATCGCGAGATGGCGGCGGCGCTGGACCGTCTGGCCGCCGCGCCCCTGGCCGACATCCAGGGCGCCGTCGATCCGGATCGTCGCGCCTTCAACAAGCGGATGCAGGATCTGATCATTGGTCTGGTGGCCCTGATCGGCCTGGCCCCGGTCATGGCCCTGATCGCCGTCGCCATCCGTCTGGACAGCCCCGGCCCGGTCTTCTTCCGCCAGCGGCGCCATGGCTTCAATCAGGAAGAGATCGTCGTCTGGAAATTCCGCTCCATGCGTCAGGAGACCGCCGACGCCACCGCCAGCCGTCAGGTCACCCATGACGACGACCGCGTCACCAAGGTCGGAAAGTTCATTCGCAAGACCAGTCTGGATGAACTGCCGCAACTGCTGAACGTCATCACCGGCGAGATGTCGCTGGTCGGGCCGCGCCCCCACGCCATCGGTATGAAGACCGGTCACGTCGAAAGCGCCCGTCTGGTCGCTGAATACGCGCATCGCCATCGCATGAAGCCCGGCATGACCGGCTGGGCCGCCGTCAACGGCTCGCGCGGCCCGCTGCATACCGCGCAGGACGTCCGCCGCCGGGTCCAGCTCGACATCGACTACGTCGAGCGCCAGAGCCTGTGGATGGATCTGTGGATCATCGGCGTGACCATTCCTGTCCTGCTGGGCGACCGCGCGGCCATCCGGTGAGCCACAAGATGTTCTGGAAGGGCGTGTGGGGTTACCTCCCCGCCAATATCGTGCAGGGCGTGGTCGGCTTCCTGACCATCGTCCTGTTCACCCGCCTGCTCAGCCCCGAGGACTTCGGGCGTTACGCCCTGGCCTTCTCGGTCATGACCCTGGCCCATGTGGCGGTGTTCAGCTGGCTCGAGGCCTCCATGGCCCGGTTCTGGGCGGCGGAGAGCGGCGTCTCGCTGAAGGGCCATTTCGCCAGCCTGTACCGCACCGCCTTCGCGTTGAGCGCCGTCTTCCTGATCGTCATCGCCCTGGGGCTGTGGCTCTGGCCGATGGACCTGTTGTTCAAGACCGCGCTCGCCGTCGGTCTGGCCGGTGCGCCCGCCCGCTGCCTGCTGAAGCTGGGACAGGAGCGATTCCGCGCCGCCGGAGAGGTCGGCAAGGCCGCCGGGTTCGACATGGCCGTGTCCATCGGTGGACTGGTCATCGGCGTCGGCTTCGCGCTCGCGGGCGCGGGCGGCGCGGCGCCCCTGCTGGGCCTCGGCCTCGCCCCCCTACTGGCCCTGCCCTTCGTCCTGCCGGGCGAGCTGAAACAGGCGCGCGAGGGCCGGTTCGAGCCGGAGCGGATGCGGACCTATGCGATGTACGGCTACCCCATCGCCATGTCGCTGGCCCTGACGGTGGTGCTGTCGTCGACGGACCGCTTCCTGCTGGCCGCCTTCATGGATGAGGCCGCCGTCGGCGCCTATCACGCGGGCTATTCGATCGCGAACCGGACGCTGGACGTGCTGTTCCTGTGGCTGGGCTCGGCGGGTCAGCCCGCCCTGGTCATGGCGCTGGAACGCGGCGGCAAGGCGGAACTGGGGCGCGCGGCGCGCGAGCAATTGTCCACCTTCCTGCTGGTCGGCCTGCCCGCCGCCGCGGGCGTGGCCTTGGTCGCCGTTCCCCTGTCCGAGGTGCTGATCGGCGAAGACCTGCGCGTCGCCGCCGCCTCCATCACCCCGTGGATCGCCCTGTCGGCCCTGCTCTACGGCCTGACGGCCTACTATTTCGGTCAGGCCTTCACCCTCGGCCGCAAGACCAAGAACCTCCTGGCCGCCATGGCCATTCCGGCGGGTGCCAATGTGATCCTGAACCTGATCCTGGTGCCCCGCTACGGCGTCATGGGCGCCGCCTGGGCGACCGCCGCCAGCTTCGGCCTGGGCCTGCTGGCCACCATGGCGCTGGGCCGCCGGGTCCTGCCCCTGCCGGTGCCGTGGGAAAGCCTGATGCGCTGCGGCGTCGCCACCGCCATCATGGCCGTCGCCGTCTCGGTCGTGCCGCCGCTGGACGGGATCGTCGAACTGATCCTCGACGCGAGCGTGGGCGTGATCGTCTATGCTGCCGTCGCCCTGACCATCAACGCCGCCGGGGTCCGAGACGTGGCCCTGCGCCTGCTGGAGCGCCGCCGCGCCGGGAAGGCCGCCGCATGACCGCCCTCAAGGCAAAAGTCACCGACAACGCCGTCTGGAAAATCGCCAAGCCCGCCGTCTCGGTGCTGATCCCCTTCCTGCGCGACGATCCGTCGGACCTGCTGCAGTTGCTGGACGAGGAAGCCGCCTCGGTCGATGGCGCGGCGGAGATCATCGTGCTGGACGACGGCACCGGCGACGCCGACCTGACCGCCCGTCTGGTCAAGCAGGTGAAGGCCATGGCCCTGCCCGTGCGCCTGATCACCCTGCCCGCCAATGAGGGCCGCGCCATCGGTCGTAACCGGCTGGCCTCAGCCGCGCGCGGCGGCAGCCTGCTGTTCCTCGACAGCGACATGCGCCCGGACCATCGCCGCTTCCTGCGCGACTGGGCCGAACTCGTGGCCAAGGAAGACCCGGCCGTGGCCTTCGGCGGCTTCTCCCTGCTGCAGGCGCCGACCGACGCGAAGTATAAGGTCCACCGCTCCATGGCCGCCAAGTCCGAGTGCGTGCCCTATACCGTGCGGGCCGAACAGCCCGAGAAATACGTCTACACCTCCAACCTGCTGGTCCGCCGCGACGTGTTCGAGGCCGAGGCCTTCGACAGCGGCTTCACCGGCTGGGGCTGGGAGGATGTGGAGTGGGCGATGCGCGTCTCGCGCCGGTTCCGCGTCGTGCACCTCGACAACGCCGCCACCCACATGGGCCTCGATACCGTCGATGCCCTGGCCCGCAAATATGAGCAGTCGGCGCCGAACTTCGCCCGCATGGCCGAGCGCCATCCGGAGATCGTCGCCGCCTATCCCAGCTACAAGGCCGCGAAGCTGCTGAAGAAAATCCCCGGCCTGCCCGCCCTGCGCGGCCTGATGCGCAAGGCGGCGGGGGCCGAGGCCCTGCCGGTCGCCGCCCGCGCTTTCTCCCTGCGCCTGTATCGCGCGGCCCTGTATGCGGACGCGGTGTGATGGGCGACGTCGCCGTCATCATCCCGACCCTGAGACGGCCCGACAGCCTGACCCGCGCCCTGCGCTCGGTCTTCGCCCAGAGCGGCGTCACCGACCGGATCGCGGCGGTGATCGTGGTCGACAACGACCCCCTCGGCTCGGCAAGCTCAACCATTGACTCCCTGCGCCCGGAAAGCCCGTGGCCGCTGGTCTATGTGTCCGAACCCACCCCCGGCGTGGCCCGCGCCCGCAACGCCGGACTGGCCGCCACCGACGCGCCCCTGATCGCCTTCCTTGACGACGATGAAGCCGCCTCCACCGGCTGGCTGGCCGCCCTGCTGGCCGCGCAGGTCCAGACGGGCGCCGACGCCGTCTTCGGCCCGATCACCGGTCGCGCGCCGGAGGCCAGGGACTGGCTGAAGCCCTATCTGGAGCGTTTCTTCGGGCGGGAGGGCCCGGCCGAGACCGGCCTGCTGGATCAGCCTTGGGGCTGCGGCAACTCCCTGCTGGTGCGGGCCACCGCCCTGCCCGGCGACGCGCCGTTCAGCGCCTCGGCGGATCACACCGGCGGCGAGGACGACATGCTGTTCGCGGCGCTCGAGGCCCGGGGTGGTCGCTTCGGCTGGGCGGCGGAGGCCTGGGTCGAGGAGTTCGCCCCCGCCCACCGCGCCACGCTGGAGTACGCCCTGACCCGCGCCTTCGCATATGGCCAAGGCCCCAGCCAGACCGCCGCCGCCGCGCGGAATTGGCCAGGCGTGATCCGCTGGATGATCATCGGCGCCGGACAGGCCGCCGTCTTCGGCGCCGCCTCCCTGGCCCTGACTGCGATCGCCAGCCCGAAGCGCGCGCAGATGTACGACCGTACGGCGCGGGGCATCGGCAAACTGTTCTGGATGAAGGGCTTCGAGCCCCGGTTCTACGGCGCCGCCGAGGTCGCGCGGCTGAACCGCAGCTAGCCTGTCAGACGCCGCAGGAAACCGGGCGGGTTGTAGGTCGAGCGGTTAACCACCACGCCGGCGATCCGGCCGCCCACGGCCTCGATCTCGTCGCGCAAGATCACCGGATCGGTCGTCGAGGTGCTGCCCGCCGCCACCACCAGCACCGTCGCATCGACATAGGGCGCCAGGGTGATGGCTGTGTCGCTGCGGTCGGCGGCGGGAGAATCGATCACCACCGTATCGGCGTGAGCGCGCAGGGCGTCCCAGTAGCGGGCGTCGCCCAGGGCCTCGGCGCGCTGGCCCGAGCGCAGATGCTCGCCCGCGAACCGCGTGCCCCACAGCCGTCCGCCCAGGAAGGGCCGCGCCGTGATCAGGCGGGCCGGATGCACCGGCTTGCCGTCGCGGTCGGTGACGCGCGGCGTGATGGCGAAGAACAGCGAACCGTCGGGCGTGGCCATCGCGGCCTTGCCGGGACGACCGAAGCGATCCGGCTCGGCGGCCATGGCCTCGACCTGCCCCTGCTGGGCCAGATCAGCGTCGACCAGCCAGACCGGACGGCGGGCGCGGACAGCGGCCAGACGGGCGTACTCACGAGCGACGGTGGAGACGCCCTCGCCCGAGTTGGCGGCGGCGATCTGCACCACGCGCCCACGATGAGCCGGCGCCGGTCCCAGCGCCGCCCACAGGGCCGCCATTTCGGACGTCAGATCGACCATCGAATCGTTACACGCCTGTCCTCGGCCTGAACGCTACCACGACGGGGATCACGCTCATCGTCCCTTCACCGGCGCGACGGCCAGAACCGGCATCTCCAGCGTGCGACCCGCGGACGCGGGGGTAGTGAAGCCGCGGCGGGTGAAGACGCGCAGCAGGCCGATGCATAGGGCGGTGAAGCCCGCGAACAGGAAGACGGCGCCGAGCAGCGGGACCTTCAGGCTCTTGCCCTTGGTCGGGGCCTCGGCGCGGGCGATGACGGTGACATTGTCGGCCCCGGCGGCCACCAGGGCGCTGTCGGCGCGGGCCTCGGTCTCGCGCTGCTGGAACTCACGCACCTTGGCGGTCAGCACCTCGCGATTGCCGGCCAGGGTCGAGTTGGTCGATTCCAGCTGGGTCAGGTGGGCCTG
>Ga0233380_1000042_pt1 | contig 91970 bp, 83 predicted proteins | sample ElkDunMinimDraft_9_FD_191541 | JGI IMG/M metagenome (GOLD analysis project Ga0233380, IMG submission 191541) | Fecal eukaryotic communites from dung pellets of Tule Elk in California, USA - Elk Dung F36 | ecosystem: Host-associated > Mammals > Digestive system > Large intestine > Fecal | place... | reverse complement strand
GTCATCGGCCGTTCTGGGCCTGGCGCTGACGCTGGCAATTGCGGCGGGTGCAACTGCGGCGGCGTGGTACTGGCTCTAGGCCCAGCCGTCCGGAACACACACAGAACAAACTGCTGTCCTACACACCCTGATCCATGCCACCACGGCGGTCCCCCTACGTAACGGACCGCCCGCATGATCGACAAATCACGCCCCAAAACACCGCCCGGAAAACCCGCAGCCGATCAGCCCCAGCCCGATCCCCAGCCCGACCCCCTGGCCGATTTTCTTCCCGTGCCGCGCCACTACAACCGGCACGATGGCTGGACGCCGCAGCGCCAGCGCGGCTTCATCGATGCGCTGGCGCGCACCGGCAGCGTAAAATCCGCCGCCCATGCGGTGAACATGACGCCAGAAGGCGCGTATCTGCTGCGCCGCCATCCTGAAGCCGGCCCGTTCCGCAAGGCGTGGAAAGATGCGCTGGCGCTGGGCGTGCAGCGGCTGGAGGATGTCGCGATGGAGCGCGCGCTCCACGGCATCGAAGTGCCCGTGTACCATTTCGGAGAGATCGTCGGCACGCGCCGCGTGTTCAACGATGCGCTGCTGATGTTCCTGCTGCGCAACCGCAGTCGCAAACGCTTTGCCGCCGATGCGCTGAACAGCCCGGACGCCGCCACGCGCAGCCAGTTGAACCGGCTGAAAGAGCAATGGCGCAAGGAATGGGAAGCCGAACGCCGTGCCGAAACAGCGGCCGACGTGAAGGAGATACAACAGTCCATCAACCACAAGCTGGCCCTGATGCGCGACCGCCGCAGCGCCGCGATGAGCCCGCGCACCCTGCGCCTGAAAGAGCTTTACCAACAATCCGCCGCGCGCGACCTGAGCCGCGCCCGCACCCCGCCACCCCAAAACGCAGATGCCGACACTGAATCGCACACGGCAGGGAACAGCGAATGAGCCTGCGCGCCCTGCCCGATTTCCTGACACACGGAGACGCGGCGCTGGCCCTGCCCCGCCTGAAATCCGATACCCGCCTGCGCGGCATGATCGGCACCGCCCAGCCCGACCTCCCGCCGCCGGGCGATTGGGGAAGCCACGATGCCGTGTCAGCGAATGAGGCAGCCGCGGTGGAGTGGCTGCGGCATTTGCGGGCGGGACGGATTGGGTGATTTTGGCCGGTAGGCGACTGTCCGGACCAAAGGGGTAAATGGCGAAAGCTGCCGTTGGTGGGCAGTCGGCTCCCGACCAAGCATTGCCATTCCTTCCATAGTGGCAAAGGGCATCTTTTTCCGGAAATCTGCCGTCCATGGCACGGCAGGCCGCTCGGCCTTAGGACTCGCCTATGATCATGACAGATGTTTCCAGACCGATTTCATGAAGATCCGTAAGGGTGCTCGCTTAGGCAGCGTATTGTTACCAAGATACGAAAGGGCGTCGATCGTCCAACCTGATTTGTTTTTGGAATAGGGCACATCTTCAAGCCACGCTTCGCGTTCGCCTACGGGTACTACGAAAATACCCTTCCGCCTCAGTATGGCATCGATCTTCTTGAACCGGTCGAGGGCAATACTTGAAAGCTTGCCGCGGCCCTGCTTTTTCAAGTCGCTCCATATCGAGGCATTTTCACGAAGCCTACTGGCGGAACGCCGCAGACCGATGAGGGATTCCGCTGCCTGCGCCTGAGTTCCGCTTTTAACCACAGACTCCAACATCCCGGCGATTTCTCCTTGCACCTTGGAGAGGCGGGCCAGAGCATCATCAGAGCCCTCTACTTCCCGAATGAATATAGTGTAGTGTCCCATCAGCGCTTTCGTGGAAACCCCCATCCCCTTGGCCATCGCAGATAGCTCGGCGCTGACCCGCAAGGCGTCGAAATCAACAATGAGCGCACATGGGATATCCATAGCCCTGAACGGAGCGGCAAGCTTTTGAGAATTCTGCTTGGCATAGGAGTTGATGAAATGGACACCCCCACTGGCGTCCAAATCATCCATGATGCGCCTGTATAGTACGACGTCGCCGTCAGACTCAGCAATGACAACACTTTCGTAGAACAATCCATCGAGCACTCGGGACGAAGAAAGTACGGGGTCATTTGTGATCGTCCTAAGTGTCTGAGCGTCGAGCATACGCGCGGTAAAGGCGGCAGAGCGCCTTGCCATACGTAGTACCTGAATGTCGGCTGTCTTAGAAAGAATGCCGCGCAGGATATCCGCGCTATGAGTGGCGACGAATATCTGGTGACCCTGGCCTGTCATTTCCGCGATTGCTCGGCCAAGCAGAAACGCCTGTGGCGGGTGGAGAAACGCTTCGGGCTCATCAATCAGCACGATGGGCCGGTCTGTAGTCTTCACCGCCGCCAAAAGGCCCACGAACGCGCGGATCCCATCACCTTGGTCATCCACGCGCCTAAGCGTTTTCAATGCGGCCCTGCGCTTTTCGTAATCGGTAGGGACAGGCTGCCCGTCATTGAGACAAAATTGCAGTCTGGCGAAGCCGCTGTCGTCGACTTCAAGGCCGTAGCCGAAAGCTTCTTCAACCTTGGAGCTTAGCCAGTTGCGGACATGTTTTGGCGCCCCATGGGCCGCATGCACAACGGATTGCGGGCCTAACATGTGCTCTTGTACGTTTACAGTGGAGTTCGCCAGCCGAAGCCGATTGTCCGCTTTAAGATGGGTGATTATCCGAATTCCTAGCGCCCGTAAGATTGCTGCTTCGTTGTGGGGTGTATGGGCTCCGTCCGCAGGTATCCACTCGCTACGCATAAATGACGGCTGGCGATTTTGAACCGGGCCATCAAGCTCGATCCCTAGCGAATCCAAGATGTAGTATGAATTCTGATCAAGCTCTGCCGTTCCAGTAAGCTCATCCACGACGTCGACCCAGTCCTGCCGCGGCTTGGGCGAGACTTTTTTCATCGAAACTGGTTGCGCTGTGCCTGTGATGATGCCGGCAATGTCGGAAAGGAAGCGTGACTTGCCACCGTTGTTGGGCCCGACCAATACTGTCAGATCTCTTGGCGAGAAGGTTGTACCATCGGCGAGATCGATATCATCAAGGGTCAGCAGGGCGGTTTTCATGAGGCGCCCTTGCTGCGTTGCCTTTCCGCGAGTCAATTAAATTGTATGCCAGATCATGCGTTTACCAATGCCTGCTAGTGGAATGCGGGGATCCTGGCGATGGATGTGAAGGCTGCTTCTGCCGTAAGCTGTCAATCCGCGCTTCCATGCGAACGGCAGCAACGTCCCACACCCAGTCATAATCTGAATGTCTGCTTCCAAGCGCGGTAAAATCTCTGTCGAACGGCTTGGATGGGCGCAAAGCGGTCAAATGCACATGTATGCCGCTCACCCCGCCTCCCGCCACTCCCCCACCTTCACCCCTTCAACCGACCAGTCCCCCACGCTCCAGCGCACCAGCCGCAGCGCGGGGTGGCCGACGGCGGCGGTCATGCGGCGGACCTGGCGGTTGCGGCCTTCGCGAATGGTCAGCTTGATCCAGCAATCTGGCACGGTCTGGCGCACGCGGATCGGGGGGTCGCGTGGCCATAGTGCGGGATCGTCGATGCGCTCCGCCTCTGCCGGCCGGGTCATGCCGTCTTTCAGCAGCACGCCCCGGCGCAGCTTTTCCAGCGCCTCTTCCCCCGCATCGCCTTCCACCTGCACCAGGTAGGTCTTGGGCAACTTGAACTTCGGATCGGCGATGCGCGCCTGCAGCTTACCATCATCGGTCAGCAGCAGCAGCCCCTCGCTATCGCGGTCCAGCCGTCCGGCCGGATAGACGCCGGGCACGTCGATATAGGCAGACAGGGTCTGGCGGCCCCCTCCTTCTGGCGACGTGCCTTCGCTGCCGCGATCGGTGAATTGCGACAGGACGTTGAAGGGTTTGTTGAACAGGATCAGGCGGGGCATTTTGGGTGTTTGCCTTAGTTTGCGGGGTTGCCCAAGGGTTTTGGGGTTCTTGGGGGCGGTTTTCTCTCACCCCTTCCCCCTCACCCCCTCACCCCAACCCTCTCCCCGGGGGGAGAGGGCTTTTTGGGTGGGCTGTTAGGTTTGGCTCCCTCTTCCCTTTGGGGAGAGGGTTGGGGTGAGGGGTTTTAGGCGCCGGGGTTGCGGCAGGTGTTCAGGGTTTCGGCGATGGTGTGGAGTACGCCGTTCCGGGTTTGACAGCACATCGTTGTTCCAGAACCGGATAAGGCGATAGCCGTGGGATTCGATGATCCGCGTCCGCTGTGCGTCGGCGGGGTTTTCGGCGTGTTGGCCGCCATCCAGTTCTATCACCAGCATCAAAGATCGGCAGGCGAAATCAGCGATATAGGGGCCGATGGGGAACTGGCGGACGAATTTGGCGCCGGATAGCTGGCGGCTGCGCAGGTGGGACCAAAGGCGCTTTTCCGCGTCGGTCTGGTTCTGGCGAAGTTTGCGCGCGATTGGGGTGAGCGGGCGGGTTGGCATTGGGCGGGGTTAAGAGGGGTGGGGGTTAAGATTGGGCTTATTTTTTGGGGTGCGCTCGCCTTTAAGGCCCCTCACCTAAATCCTCTCCCCGGAGGGAAGAGGACTTCACGGCATTTCGTCCTTGCGCGAGTGACTCCCCCTCCCCTGCGGGGAGAGGGTTGGGGTAAGGGGTAGGCCTCCCTATTCCTCGCCCATGCGCAGGGCGGCGATGAAGGCTTCCTGCGGGATCTGGACGTTGCCGTATTCCCGCATGCGCTTTTTGCCTTCTTTCTGCTTATCCAGCAGCTTTTTCTTGCGGCTGATGTCGCCGCCATAGCATTTTGCCGTCACGTCCTTGCGCATCGCACTGATGGTTTCGCGGGCGATCACCTTGGCGCCGATGGCGGCCTGAATGGGGACCTTGAACATGTGGCGCGGGATCAGTTCCTTCAGCCGCTCTACCAGACCGCGGCCGCGGGCTTCGGCCTGGCTGCGGTGGACGATCATGGAAAGCGCGTCGACCGGCTCGTTATTCACCAGAATGTTCATCATCACCAAATCGCCCTTGCGCAGGCCGATCTGTTCATAATCAAAGCTGGCATAGCCGCGGCTGATGCTTTTCAGGCGATCATAGAAATCGAAGACCACTTCGTTGAGCGGCAGTTCATAGCTGACCTGCGCGCGGCCGCCCACATAGGTAAGGCCGGTCTGGATACCGCGCCGATCCTGGCACAGTTTCAGGATAGAGCCGAGGTATTCATCGGGCGTGTAGATCACGGCCTTGATCCACGGCTCTTCCATTTCGGCAATCTTCACCGGATCGGGCATATCGGCCGGGTTGTGCAGTTCCATCACCGTGCCGTTGGTCATCGTCAGGCGATAGACCACCGAAGGCGCCGTGGTGATCAGGTCCAGATCGTATTCGCGGCTAAGGCGTTCCTGGATGATTTCCAGATGCAGGAGGCCCAGAAATCCGCAGCGAAAGCCAAAGCCCAGCGCGGCAGAACTTTCCATCTCGAAGCTGAAGCTGGCGTCATTCAGGCGCAGGCGGCCAATCGATTCGCGCAGCTTGTCAAAGTCGGCGGCGTCGGTGGGGAACAGGCCGCAGAAGACCACCGGCTGCACTTCCTTAAAGCCCGGAAGTGCCTGTGTGGCGCCCTGCTTTACCGTGGTGATGGTGTCGCCCACGCGGGCCTGCGCGACTTCCTTGATCTGGGCAGTGATGAAGCCGATTTCTCCGGGGCCAAGTTCGGCAAGCTGCTCAATCTTGGGTGTGAAGCAGCCGACGCGGTCGATCAGATGTTCGGTACCGCCGGCCATGAACTTTACCTGCAGGCCCTTTTTCAGGACGCCGTCGATAACGCGGACAAGGATGACGACGCCCAGATACGGGTCGTACCAGCTATCCACCAGCATGGCCTTCAGCGGCGCGGTGCGGTCTCCGCCGGGCGCTGGGATGCGGGTGACCACAGCCTCAAGCACGTCCTCGATCCCGATGCCCGATTTGGCAGAGGTGAGCACGGCGTTGCTGGCGTCCAGGCCGATGATCTCTTCGATCTCGTTCTTCACCTTTTCCGGTTCAGCGGCGGGAAGATCGATCTTGTTGATCACGGGGACGATCTCGTGATCGTGCTCCATCGACTGATAGACGTTGGCCAGCGTCTGCGCCTCGACCCCTTGCGCCGCGTCCACAACCAGCAGCGCGCCCTCGCACGCGGCAAGGCTGCGGCTGACCTCATAGGCGAAGTCAACGTGGCCCGGCGTGTCCATCAGGTTCAGCTCATAGGTGATGCCATCGCGCGCGGTGTATTTCAGGCGCACCGTCTGCGCCTTGATGGTAATGCCGCGTTCGCGCTCAATATCCATGTTATCAAGGACTTGCGCGCTCATCTCACGCTCGGTCAGGCCACCGGTGAACTGAATCAGCCGGTCGGCCAGCGTCGACTTGCCGTGATCGATGTGGGCGATAATGCTGAAATTGCGGATCGTGGAGAGCTCGGTCATATCGCGCCGTTAGCAGTGCCGCAACTCGCTGTCAGCAAGGACTTCAGCCACCACGAACAGCCTTCTTCGCCGTATCATTGACCTGGGCAAATTTGGGCATGCTGAAACTCACCGGGCCATGCGTCCCTCCGGGGCTCAACGGATAGTGCCCAGACGGCAGCGAAGCGAGTGGCATGCCAGCCGACGCAAGGATATAAGGCGACACCCGGTTGCGAGTGCAAAGGCCTCCTGCGCCGTCGTCCACTAGAGGCATCTCGAACTCCAGGCCCTGCATTGATCCCGCCGAACGCGTGACCGCCGCCACAGCAAGCTGCCCCTCGCCAAGGTCGATGACGAACTGCGTATTAACCGGCACATCAAGCAGGCCTTCGATTAGGCAGCCGGTACGCGACATGTTACGCATCACACCTTCATAGCGGTGATCCTCGTGGATCAGCCCGATCTTGCGCAGCACGGTCATCCGTTCGTGGCGAAACTGGCTTGGGCCCGACGGCTCGATGATCCAACTGCCACTGGCCAGCGCCTCTTTGACATCTGCGTAGGGCACAGCTGAAGAGTAAATGTATCCCTGTATGTACCGAACACCCAGGTCGCGCATCATCTGAAGCTCGTCGAATGCTTCAATGCCTTCCGCAGTGGTTTCCATGTCGAGCCCCTCCGCAAGGCTAACAATGGACCTGATAATTGCGATGTTGCGGCTGCCCGGTTCGGTAATCCCGCGGACAAAGCTCTGATCGATCTTGATCCTGTCAAAATCCGCCTTTTTCAGATAGCTAAGCGCTGAATAGCCTGTTCCGAAATCGTCCAGTGCCAGTCGTACGCCAAGGATCTTCAACGACTTAAACATCTGATCGGTATGGGCGTCATCGCACAGGAAGACGGACTCCGTTACTTCCAGTTCGAGCCGTTCGGCCTGCAGTCCAGAGCGCGCCAATGCCTGTGCTACAACCTGCGGCAGTCCCGGATTGGCAAATTGGGCCGGTGAGACGTTCACAGCAATCCGAATAGTGCCCGGCAGGCCTGCAGCATCCTGGCAAGCCTGCTTGATCACCCAGTCACCCAGCGCAGCGATGAGGTTCGTCTCCTCTGCAATCGGGATAAAGATGGCAGGCGGTACATTGCCCAGGTCTGGGTGTTCCCACCGCATCACGGCTTCGACGCCAGTCACGGTATTGGTCTTAACGTCCACCACTGGCTGGTAGGCAAGGTAAAGCTCATCCTTCGCCAGCGCGTCGCGCAGATCTTCCTCTATTTGTCGGCGACGCTCTGCCTCGCGATGCAATTCGCTGGAATAGAAGCGGAACTGCCCCCTGCCCCCCCCCTTTGCAGCGTAGAGCGCGAGGTCGGCACTCCGCGTCAACTCATCACTATCGATGCCGTCGTACGGGGCAATCGCGACACCAACCGACGCGCCAATCACGCAGCGACTGCCATCCACGGAATAAGGCTGCGACACTATCTCGATAATCTTGCGCGCGATGTCGCCCAGCCTGCCGCGATCATCGATGTCGGGCAGAACGACCTGAAATTCATCACCGCCCAGCCGGCCGATTTCACAGCTGCCATCGGGAATAATGCGTTTCAGGCGCTGAGCGACCTGCTTCAGGAGTTCGTCACCCGCAGGATGCCCCAGAGTGTCGTTGACCTGTTTGAACCGATCCAGGTCAATCATCATCAACGCGCAGGCCCGCTTGGCGGCCTTGTACGCCGTCAATGTCGCAGCCAACCGCTTTCCCATTTGATAGCGGTTGACCAGCCCTGTGAGGGAATCGAACGTCGCCAATCGCGATGCATCGCGCTGGCTGCGCCGCGTTTTGGTTACGTCCGCACCATTCCCGAGGAACCCCGAAAACTCTCCGTTGGCGTCGAACTGAGGGCGGCCAGAGATTGCCCACCATATCTCATCACCCGCTACCGCAGCACGAAGAGGTAGTTCGGAAAAAGTCTTGCGGGTGCTCATTACGAGCGGCAACGTACGTTCGACGGGATCGTCATGGTCACGAACAAGATTAAACAATGCCTGAAACGGAGTCCCAATAAGTTCCTCGCCTTGCTTGCCGAGAAGCTCGGCCGCGCAGCCAGAAATATAGGCTATCCGCCCCTGCCTGTCGCTTGACCAGAACCACCCGCTGCCGGAGCGCTCGTAATCACGCAGCAGCAGCAACGCCTGCCGCATTTCCTGCGCTGAACTGGATGCGGCTGTACTGCGTGAAACTTCGCCCGGCTTGTCACCGAGAAGCCCGCGAAGACGATCGATCCCTGTTCTTCGCGCTTCCTGCAACAGACAAATCCCGAATTCGGCAAACCGTCGCCGTGGGTCATGCCTAACGGATTGCAGTTAATTTTTGGCTAATTGCCCGGGCTTCCACAACCTTACCGTAAGCAACACCCGGCTCTAGCTGTCTCGCGGATGAGCGCCGAATCAGTCGTTTAACGCGACACGGGAGCAGGCGTCTGTTTCGATCTCTCGGCCAGCATCGGGGCCGCGAATATTTTTGACGTTGCGCAACGTCGTGAATCCGTATTGGCTATCGCCAGTGACAGGCAAATCAACGCCGAACCCGGGGAGAAAATCAAGCGTGATCCAGATCGCCATTATTGGGTCGGGGCCTGCGGGCTATTACACAGCCGAGGCTGCACAAAAGCACTGGGGCAACGATGTACACATCGATATCTTTGATCGCCTGCCAGTCCCTTTTGGCCTGATCCGATCTGGCGTTGCGCCAGATCACCAGTCGATCAAGGGCGTTTCCCGGCGATATGAGGCGGTAGCGCTGACAGACAATGTACGCTTCATCGGTAACATCTCAGTCGGTCAGGATGTCTCGATCGCTGAGTTGCAGGATCTTTATGACGCGGTGGTCCTTGCGACCGGTGCGCCACATGACAAGGCTCTGGGTCTTCCGGGCGAGGATCTGGCGAATATTCATGGCAGCGCGGCCTTTGTCGGCTGGTACAACGGCCACCCTGCTTTTGCCGATCTCAATCCAGACCTCACTGGCGACACCGCAGTTGTCATTGGCAACGGAAACGTCGCGCTCGACGTGGCCCGTATACTCGCGAAGACACGCACGGAATTTGCGGGCAGCGACATTGTTGCCCACGCGCTGGACGCACTGGACCGATCTAGAATCCGGAGGATCGTATTTCTGGGTAGGCGCGGCCCGCACCAGATTGCGATGACGCCTAAGGAATTGGGAGAACTGGCCCATCTGGATCGCGCTTGTCCCCGTGTCGATCCCGCAGATCTCCCCGAAGAGGGGGCGGATGCCCTGCTCGAACCCGGCCAGCGCAAATCGGTAAATCATCTGCGCAGCTTCGCCGCCATTCCCGAATCGTTTCGAACAGACAAGCCTATCGAAATAGAGTTCGATTTCTTCGCCGCCCCCCAAGCCATTCTGGGTGACGGCAAGGTTGAGGCCGTTGAAGTGGAGCGAACCGTGCTGGAGGGTGGCAGGGCCGTTGGCACGGGTGATATCTATACTATCCCGGCCAGCCTCGTCGTGGCGTGCATCGGCTATCAGACCATCCCGATACCTGGCGTCCCCTTCGAAGAATCAGCGGGCCGGTTCGCCAACGACGAAGGCCGCATCCTGCCAGGTCTTTACTGCGTCGGCTGGGCCCGCCGCGGCCCGACCGGCACCATCGGCACCAACCGTCCCGATGGCTTCTCCATCGTTGAAAAGATCGCCGAGGACGTCGGCAGTGGGTCCGGAAAAATGGGCGCCGAGGGCTTTGATGCCCTTGCTGTCAAGCGTGGATTGAATGTCGTACGCTTTCGCGACTGGCAACGCATTGACGAGCAGGAAATCAGGCGCGCACGTGACGGGGCACCGCGCGAAAAGTTCGTTAACATCGAACATATGATCGCCGCAGCCGGAAAGGCCTGATAAAGCGCCGCGCCGAAGCAGCGCCGCTCCTCGCATATAGTGCCGCTCCAACGGAGGATCGCGTGCACGACAAGGGACGATTTACCACGCTGGACGGGCTGCGCGGAATCGCCGCGCTGTTGGTGATGTTTTATCACGCTGGCACGTCGTCACCGATCGCCATGCCCGGCGGCTATCTAGCGGTAGATTTGTTTTTTGCGCTCAGTGGATTCGTCATCGCGCTCGCCTATGAAGCGCGCCTGCGGGCGGGCCTTTCGTTGCGCGCATTCACAGTCAACCGGCTGATCCGCATCTACCCGATGTTTCTCGTCGGCGCACTGATCGGAGCGATACTGCTCCCAGCCCACCTGGGCATTCTGGTGATGCTTCCGGATTTCGACTCACCCACACTGTTATTCCCCGCGAATCCTCCCATGTGGTCGCTGCTTTTCGAACTGATGATCAACATCGCTTTTGCTCTGCTGGCACTGCGCATTGGCACACGCGGACTTTTGATGATCCTTGCCTCCAGCGGCGCCGCACTGTGCTATGCAGCGATCGACAGCGTCACTGGGCTGAATGTCGGTGCTTTCTGGAAGGGCGCAGCGTTCGGCATCGCCCGCACCGTTTTCTCCTTCACCCTTGGCATCGCACTTTATCGCCTGCGGGACCGGCTAAACATCCACCGCCGGCTGGCATGGCAAGCCTGGCTGCTGGTTCCCGTGCTTGTCACCGCCCTGATGCTGGCCCCGGACAACCGTGCTTGGTGGGATCTAATCTGCATATTTCTGCTCCTGCCGGCGCTGCTATGGCTTGGCACGATGTGGGACTTACCAAAAGGCAAGCTTGCAGAGACGCTGGGCGACCTTTCCTACCCACTCTATTGCATCCACGCACCGCTGATCTGGGCAGGCAACCGGTGGCATCTGGATATGGGCATGCTGTGCCTGGCGATGGTAGCGGCCGCGTGGGCGCTTGGTCGCTGGGTTGACCGCCCGGTGCGAACAAGGATCGCCATGATAATAAAAGGCCGCCGACCGGAAGCACCGGCGGCGACCTGAATATTTTAAATATCTGACGAACTGACGCCGCCAGAACCCTGCGGGCTAGACCCGCATTGGCATCAAGACATAAAGCGCTGGCGATTTCTCGTCCTGCCGGATCAAGGTCGGTGCACCAGCGTCTGCAAGGTGAAGTTCCACCGTATCACCATCAATCTGGCTGAGAATATCTTTCAGGTAGTTGGCGTTAAAGCCAATTTCGAAGCCCTGCGAAGTGTAGGCGGCGGGCAGTTCCTCGGCCGCGGTGCCGTTATCAGGCGACGTGACGGACAGCGTCACCCTATCATTCTCAAGCGCCATTTTCACGGCACGGGTCTTTTCCGTCGCGATGGTGGCAACACGGTCAACGCCTTCATAAAAGCTCTTAGGATCGAGCTTCAGCAGCTTATCGTTGCCGGTGGGGATAACCCGCGTGTAGTCGGGGAACGTGCCATCGATCAGCTTGCTAGTCAGCACCACACCGTTTTCGCCGCCAAGCGTGAAGCGGATCTTCGAGGCTGACAGGTCAATCTCGACATTGGTGTCGAGCGCCTCTTCCAGCAACTTGCGCAACTCGGCCACACACTTACGGGGCACGATGACGTCGGGCATGCCCTCTGCGCCATCCGGCCGAGCCAGCGTGAAACGGGCAAGGCGGTGGCCATCCGTCGCCGCAGCCTTCAGTTCCTCGTCAGCAACGTGGATGAAAATACCGTTGAGATAATAGCGCGTCTCTTCGGTCGATATGGCGAAGCGCGTTCGATCGATCAACTGCGCCAGTGTTGCCGCCGGAAGCTCAAAGCTGGTGGGCAGATCGCCCTCAACGATCATCGGAAAATCGTCACGCGGCAGAGTCGGCAGCGAGAAGCGGCTGCGCCCTGCCTTCACCGTCATGCGATTGTCCGCCGTTTCGAAGCTGACCTGTGCACCATCCGGCAGCTTACGGGCGATATCGAACAGCAGATGTGCTGAAACGGTAATCGCGCCGGGACCGTCGACCGACACGGCCGCCATGGTTTCGACGACCTGGAGATCAAGATCGGTCGCCATCACTCGCAACGTGTTGTCGGACGCAGCTTCTATCAGCACGTTCGACAAAATCGGAATAGTATTGCGGCGCTCAACCACTGACTGGACGTGAGACAAGCAACGCAGAAGCGTCGCGCGTTCGATCGTAACCTTCATTGTCGTCTCAGTCCCCCTGCACCGGCGGCTTGGGATTCGATACCCGCCGAGAATTCGGACCATCTTCCTTAACGCGCAAGGGTCATGCCGCAAGCGCGAAGATGATCGTGTTTAGCGAATCTGGGGATAACCATCCGGAAAGACACACTTCCCGACCCCGAGAAAAAAACTGAAATCAGGACATCATCGCCATGCCGCCATTCACGTGCAGCGTCTGTCCCGTAACATAGCCCGCCTCGCGGCTCGCAAGATAGGCCACGGCCGCTCCGATATCCGTACCCTCGCCCATGCGCCCCATGGGGATTCGGGCGTTGAGCGCATCCTTCTGTGCATCAGGCAGAACATCCGTCATTGCCGTGCGGATAAAGCCTGGGGCAACGCAGTTCGCGGTGATGCCGCGGCTGGCAACTTCCTGCGCCAAAGCCTTCGTCATGGCGGTAAGTCCGCCCTTGGCCGCAGCGTAGTTGACCTGGCCGGGATTGCCGGTTGCCCCAACCACCGACGTGATCGTGATAATACGGCCAAACTTCGCCTTCATCATGGGCCGGCAAGCCGCGCGCATCAGACGAAAGGCGCCTTCAAGGTTCACCTTGATAACGGCATCCCACTCATCATCCTTCATCCGCATCGCAAGGTTGTCGCGCGTGATCCCAGCGTTGTTCACCAAGATATCGATCTTACCCAGGGTATCGACAGCGGCGGGAATCAGATGCTCCACCTGCTGGGTATTGGAAAGGTCGCAGGTGATTTCAACGTGATCTCCGCCAACTTCGTCCATCAGCTGTTCGCGGAAGATTCGCAGCTTTTCGCCATTAGAACCGGACAGCGCCAGCCGAGCGCCTTGCGCAGCAAGCGAACGGGCGATCGATGTCCCGATGCCACCCGAAGCGCCGGTAACGAGTGCGGTCATTCCTGTGAGATCGAACATTTCATTCTCCGTTACATTTCGCGCGGACCGCCGGTCTGCAGCCTAAAGCTTCAAAGCACCTTAGCCAGTGCCTCGATATCAGCCATCGTGATGACACTCGTGACGTGCACTTCATCCACGGTACGCGAGATCATCGGACCAAGGACCTTGCCGCCCATTTCAATGAACTCCTCCACCCCGGCAGCCTTCATTGCGACGGCACTCTCGCGCCAGCGAACACGGCCAGTGACCTGTTCGACAAGCAGCTTTTGAACGTCGGCCGGATCGCTTACCATTGCTGCAGTTACGTTGGCGAACAGCGGCAAACGAAGCGCAACGGGGGGGGTTTTTGCCAAAGCTTCCGCCATCGCATCGGCAGCAGGCTGCATCAGCGGACAGTGGAACGGCGCCGACACCGGCAGCAGCATGCCGCGCTTGATGCCGAAATCCTTGACCATCGCAATCGCCCGCTCAATTGCAGCCTTGTGGCCCGAAAGAACGACCTGACCGGGGTCATTATCGTTGGCGACGGTGCAAACCTCACCTTCAGCCGCTGCTGAGGCCAGCGCCTGGGCCTTTTCAATATCGGCGCCCAGCAGAGCACACATGGCCCCCACACCCACCGGCACGGCAGCCTGCATGGCCTGTCCGCGCAACTTCAGAAGTCGGGCCGTATCCGCGAGCCCAAAGGCCCCGGCGGCACAAAGCGCGGTGTATTCGCCAAGACTGTGTCCAGCGACGAAATCGCCCTTTTCGGCAAGACTGATGCCACCTTCTCTTTCGAGCACACGAAGCACAGCAATGGCATTCGCCATGATTGCCGGCTGGGCGTTCTCAGTCAGGGTCAGCGCATCATCAGGACCGTCACGCATGATGGCGGACAGCTTCTGCCCCAGCGCATCATCCACTTCCTCAAAGACTTCGCGCGCAGCAGCGCTGGCGCCTGCCAGTTCCACGCCCATGCCGACTTTCTGGCTGCCCTGTCCGGGAAATACGAACGCCCGCATCTTGTTGACCCCTACTGAATGGTGGCGCGCGCCATTATGGCCGGCGCGCGTCCGTGGCAACCCCGAAGGGCACGACCCTGTTAGCAGAGTCATGCCCAATATCGGCCGTGCCGAGGAACGGAATGGCGTGTCGCTTGCACCAATAACGGGCGATATCCTCAGCTTCCGCGCCAAAGGGCCGGTCGTTTTCAGGCACATCGCTCACGCGGCCCAAGCGAAGCCCGGCAATGCCGCCAAGATGCGCCGTTACGTGAAAAAACAGCCGATCCACCGCGTAAAGATACTCGCTGACTTCTTCTACCATCACGACATGGCCGGCTAGCCCCGGCATCAGCGGGGTGCCGCACAGCATGGCAAGGGTCATCAGGTTGAACGCTACATTCGGGTGACGATCAATGGACGGCTCCAGCCCAGAGCGGTCGCCAGTTATGTATGCGAGGGTCCTGCGGACCGCTGCATCGCCGTCCTTCCGAGAGATATCCGCCGGCATTGGCGCATGCATCGGGTACCCGATCCGGGCACGATAAAGCGCCGCCAATAAATAGCCGCTGTCCGAATATCCGTAAAAAGGCTTTTCTCGCGCCCCATGGTCCATTCCCGCAATGGCAGCCTCGGCAATGCGGTTCGATCCATAACCACCACGCGCAAACCACACGGCATCAAATACGGGATCATTGGCACACTCGAGCAAAGCTGCGAGACGCATCTCGTCCGGCCCAGCAAAATGCCCTTCAACCGCGAAACACTGCGGATGAAAATGCAGCTCGACACCAGGGAACTCTACCTTGGCCAGCGCCATCACGCGGTCCGCATCCTCAACGACGAATGGAGCGGACGGAGCGCAGATGGCAATGCGGATCATTGCGGTGACCTAGACGAATTCGTCTTGTGGGCGAAGGCCGAAATCAATTTTGCTGCCCGAGTTTGGCACCCGCCAAATTTCGACGCACCACACCCGGTTGTAAAGAAACTCCAACCCTCATACCGATCTGGCATGAACGCGCCTTCCACCCTCACCTCGCACCCTTGGTTCTTTTGTGGCATCGGCGGTTCAGGCATGTTGCCGCTCGCACTGATCCTGAAAGGACAGGGCGCCGAGGTTGCCGGATCCGACCGCAGCCGGGACCAAGGGCGCACTCCCCAGAAATTCGCATGGCTGGAACAGCTGGGCTTCACTCTTTTCCCGCAGGACGGCAGCGGAATCGCCGCAGCGAACCAGACTCTCGTGGCTTCGGCAGCGATCGAAGATACGGTGCCCGAGGTTGTCCGCGCGAAGGAACTCGGCTGCCCGCGCATGAGCCGGGCCGAGTTGCTGGCAGAACTGTTTAACGCCGCCCCGACCGGGATTGCCATCGGCGGAACCAGCGGAAAGTCGACAGTAACCGGCATGGCCGGCTGGATCATGGTTCAGGCCGGCCGCGATCCGACGATCATGAACGGCGCCGTCATGAAGAATTTCGTAGCCCCAGACGCGCCTTTTGCCTCGGCTCGCGTCGGCAATGGCGAAGTGTTCGTGTCCGAAGTCGACGAGAGCGACGGATCAATCGCGCTTTATCGGCCGAAGGTCGCGGTGCTTGGCAACGTCAGCTTGGATCACAAAAGCATGGAAGAACTACGCCAGCTGTTCGGGGACTTCCTGGCGGGTGCCGATATTTCGGCCGTGAACATCGACGATACGGAAAGTGCTGCCCTCGCTTCGCGCGCCCGTGCCCTCGTGACCTTCGGCATTGACAGCGAAGAGGCCATGATCGGTGTGGAGCCGCGCAGCGTTGCCGAAGGGCCAGCAAGCCTGTCTGCCACGATCCTCGATAGGCGGGACAGTTCCAGACACTCTCTTGCACTCAAGGTTCCGGGCCGCCACAATCTGGCTAATGCGCTGGCCGCGGTTGCAGCAGCCAGTGCTGCCGGTGTTCCGGTGGCCACCGCAGTTGCCGCCCTCGCGTCGTTTGCTGGCCTTGCCAGGCGCTTCGACATCGTCGGCACATTACCTTCTGGCATTACGGTAATCGACGATTTCGGCCACAATCCGGATAAGGTATCCGCCACACTTGCCACGCTGAAAGTGCACTCAGGCCGGATCATCGCTTTTTTCCAACCGCACGGTTACGGCCCCTTGCGCCAGATGGGCCATGAACTGGCCCAGGTATTTGCCCAGAAGCTCGATGCAAACGACATCACCATCCTGTGCGATCCCGTCTATTTCGGTGGGACCGTGGACCGAACCAAAGGCAGCGATCGCATCGTGCGCCTGATCACGGACAGTGGGGGGCAAGCCTTACACATTCCCTCGCGCGACGATTGCGCCGCCCACATCGCGAACATCGCCCGCCCGGGCGACCGCATCGTAGTTATGGGCGCGCGGGACGATACGCTGACGCTTTTCGCCAAAGATTTGCTGGCCCGGCTCGACTAAGTGTCGCTCCGGGGAACGCTGCGTCGTGTTGCACACGCGAGGATGCGCCCCGACGGCAAAAACACCAGCATGGCATATTCGCGCGCTGCACTGACGGGCGCTTCACGCGTTCCCGACTTCAACCTTCCCCAACAAGGCGAAGGCAACCCTGATCGTGGGCGAGAGTACGAGACATCGCGACAACTACCCGTCGCAACTTCCACTGGCTTAGAATGCCCGTCAGGCACACCGCCTTGATCCGTCCGATCCTACGTTAATGGACAGGCTTGCCCCGCATCTTGTTGATGGCATGCACCACGAAAGCGACAATCGCGCCCAGAAGCAGGCCTAGCAGCGCGGACAGCACGGCATAGGTCAACCAACCAAGCACCCCTCCCATTACGCCGGTGGCGCCGGCTACAGCGTACTGAGCGGCATGGGCAACGTCGGACGGGGCAAGCAGGCCAAGCTCATGTGTTCCATGCAGCACGATGCCGCCACCGACCCACAGCATCGCCAACGTGCCAACACTGGAAAGCGCGACCAGCAATTTGGGCATCGCCAAAAGTAAAAAACGACCCGTCCGCTTCGACGCGATGCCGGGGCGCTGGTGCAAATGCAGGCCGATGTCATCCATCTTCACGATCAGAGCGACCGCGCCATAGACTAGCGCCGTGATCCCGACAGCCACGACCGCCAGGATCAGCGCACGGCTGAGCAAAGGTTCCGTGGTCACTTCGGCAAGCGCAATTGCCATGATCTCAGCCGAAAGGATGAAGTCGGTCCTTATCGCACCGGAAATTCGTTGGCGTTCGAACGCAACCGGGTCTTCAATCGGTCCTTCCAGCGTCTCGCCATGCTTTTCGCCGCCCAGCTTCTCCATCACCTTTTCGGCCCCTTCGAAGCAAAGGAACAGGCCGCCAACCATCAGCAACGGCGTGATCGCCCATGGCAGAAACTGGCTTAGAATCAGCGCACCGGGCAACAGGATCAACAGCTTGTTGCGCAGGCTTCCCTTCGCAATTGCCCAGATAATAGGCAGCTCGCGAGTCGGGCTAAAATCCGTGACATAGGACGGCGTCACGGCGGCATCGTCGATCACAACACCGGCGGCCTTCGTTCCGGCCTTGGCCGCAGCCACGCCCACGTCATCCAGCGATGCTGCAGCCATCTTGGCGATAAGAGCAACGTCATCGAGAAGCGCAACTAGGCCTGATGCCATGATTTTTCGGGCTCACCTGATAATGGAAGCCGGTGCTTAGCGCGCGCCTGCTAACGTGGCGAGGGTTAATGAAAAGCCGCTGCGGACGAATAAGGTGCAAACGCCTGACGCGCTAAGGTTGCACTGCTTGCAGATCACGGTCCACAGCATCCAGCTTCGCCGCTGGCAGTTGAACTGGCGCCATTTCATGCAGTTGACGGAAGGTCTTGCCCTTCACCATCTTCATCCGGAACTCCTTCGAGATGCCCGGGAAGTGTTTTTCCAGCACCGCACGTGTAGCCGAATTAGCGAGCAGTTCTCCAACCTTGCTGCTGTAGGTGGAGTAATGCTGCTGCGGGGACTGCGCCAATACAGCGGGTGCCTGGAATGCTGAAGTCGCGGTCAAAGCCAGGAAAGCACCCAGCATCAGGCCAGCACATTTTTCCATACGCACGCCAGTTTCTCCGTCAATTATTTATGATCTATAGAGGACCATATCCTCCGCTGCCACGCGCAAGTGTGATGTACGAAGACTTGCATTCGCGCCGAAATTCGATAAGGGGCGCCACTTCTCCGGTAGTCCGGAGGAATGAAGAAGGCCGGAGGGGCCCCGCAATCCCGCGGACAGCCCACGATCGGCATACAATAAAAGGAAAGAGCCGTGCCGCTTTACGAGCACGTGTTCCTGGCTCGCCAGGACCTCAGCCAGGCGCAAGTCGATGTACTTGCTGCCACCGCTACCGAGATCATCGAGAGCAACCAGGGCAAAGTCACCAAGACCGAAACCTGGGGCCTCAAGGGCCTTGCCTACAAGATCAAGCGCAACCGCAAGGCGCACTACGTCATGCTCAACATTGAAGCGCCTGCCGGCGTTGTTGCTGAGCTTGAGCGTCAGACCGCGATCAACGAAGACGTGATCCGCTGGCTGACCATCCGCGTCGACGAGCACGAGGCCGCCCCGTCGGTCCAGATGCGCAAGAATGACCGCGAGCGCAGCCGTCGCCGCGACCGCGAGGAGTTTTAATCCATGGCCCGCGCCTTTTTCCGCCGCCGCAAGTCCTGCCCCTTCTCGGGCAAGAACGCGCCGAAGATCGACTACAAGGACATCCGCCTGCTTCAGGGCTTCATGTCCGAACGTGGCAAGATCGTGCCGAGCCGCATCACCGCCGTTTCTGCCAAGAAGCAGCGTGAGCTGAGCCAGGCTATCAAGCGCGCCCGTCATCTGGGCCTGCTGCCCTACCTCGTAAAGTAAGGAGGACCGTCACATGCAACTTATCCTCCTCGAACGCATCGAAAAGCTTGGCACCATTGGTGATGTCGTAACCGTCAAGGACGGCTATGCGCGCAACTATCTGCTGCCAAACAAGAAGGCGCTCCGCGCCAATGATGCAAACCGCAAGGTCTTCGAAGCCAATCGCGCGAAGATCGAATCCGATAACGCCGACCGCCGCGTCGACGCGGAAACGCACGCTAAGGATGTCGAAGGCAAGACTGTCGTCCTCATCCGCGCTTCGTCGAACTCGGGCCAGCTTTATGGTTCGGTTTCAGTGCGCGACATCGTCGATGCACTGAACGCTGATGGCGCCAACCTTGCCAAGTCGATGATTGTGCTGGAACGCCCGATCAAGACCATCGGCATGTTCGACGTGCGCGTTACGCTGCACCCGGAAGTGTCGGTGACCGTCAAGGTCAACGTTGCGCGTTCGCCCGACGAAGCCGAGCAGCAGGCTGCTGGCGTCGACGTGCTTTCCGCTATGTTCGACACCGAAGTTTCGGGCTTCACGGAAGCTTTCGATCCTAATGCCGAACCGGGCGAAATCCCTGCCGACCTGCTCGACGAGCAGGAAGGTGGCGAAGCAGCCGAAGGCTGATCCAGCCTGCGGTTTGCCCCGAATTTCGGGCTATAATTCGGAAAGGGGGTGCTTCGGCGCCCCCTTTTCTTTTGACCCGCTCTGCGTACGATCCACCTTGCTTTTCTTACCCCTCTTCCCTTTGTCACATTGCAGGCGTTAACTGGCGGGGATGAAAAGCCCCGAGGAAGTCGTTGCGGAGATTGCCCGCCTTTACGACAGCGCCGTCGCCACCTTGCGCGCCGATATCGCCGCCTATTGTGCCGACGGAACCATACCCCCTGCAGAACGCCGCAGCGATGGCAGCTGGTGCTATCCGGAACTGCGAATCCACTACGCCGGACATGAACACCGGCCGGACGTCACCCGCGCATTCGGTCGGCTTAGCCGAGGTGGAACCTATGCCTGTTCCGTGACCCGTCCGGATTTTCTGGGCGACTACATTCGTGAACAACTTGAACTGCTCTCCGCCGATTATGACGTGCGGATAGAGGTAGGGCACTCCGCACAGGAAATCCCCTTTCCCTACGTCATGGACGGCACCACCGGCATCGGCGCACGGGGGCCGGTCGAACTGGCCCGCCACTTCCCCACCACAGAACTCGCCCATATTGGTGATGAGCTTGCGGACGGGCAGGACCTGTCCCTGCCCGGCGATCCCTATCCCCTGGCACTGTTCGACGGGCTACGGACTGATTTCAGCCTTGCCCGGCTGACGCATTACACCGGCACCAACCCACAGCATTTTCAACGTTATATCCTGTTCACCAACTATCATCGCTACGTCGACGAATTTGTCGATTGGGCAGCGGAAAAGCTGGGTTCAGACGGCTATGTCGCGCTTGCTGGTGCGGGTGGTCTCTATCTGGACGCACCAGTCCAGAACGCCCGGGCACGGTTGTCCGACACAGCGTGGCGGCGGCACCAGATGCCGGCCTATCACCTCGTCGCACCGGGACGGGAAGGCATCAGCATCGTCAACATCGGTGTCGGCCCATCGAACGCCAAGACAATCTGCGACCATCTCGCTGTCTTGCGGCCCGAAGCGTGGCTGATGATCGGCCACTGCGGCGGACTGCGCGATTCGCAACGGATCGGCGACTACGTCCTCGCCCATGCCTACCTGCGCGATGATCATGTGCTAGATCCAGTTCTGCCGCCCGAAATCCCCATTCCTGCCATCGCGGAGGTACAGGTAGCGCTGGCCAAGGCGGCCGAGCTGGTAAGCGGCACGACAGGCGCCGACCTCAAGATACGGCTGCGGACCGGCACCGTCGTCACCACGGATGATCGCAACTGGGAACTGCGTTACACCCACTCTGCCCTGCGCATGAGCCAGTCCCGCGCCGTAGGCATCGACATGGAAAGCGCTACCATTGCCGCTCAGGGCTATCGCTTCCGCGTGCCCTATGGGACACTGCTGTGCGTATCCGACAAGCCGCTGCACGGGGAAATCAAGCTGCCAGGGCAGGCCAACCGGTTCTATGAGGAGGCCATCAGCGCCCACCTGGCTATCGGGGTAACGGCCTGCGAACTGTTGCGAGCCGAAGGCCCGCGCCTGCATTCACGGAAGCTGCGGGCATTCAATGAGCCGCCGTTCCGATAGGCTTGCCGTCAGACGATCCCGCTAGAAGCGTGCTGCAACCGTCACGCCGCCACTTTTCGTGTCCCCCCAAGGCATCCATTGCACATTCTCGTTTGCTGGCCTGGTGAAGAGCCAGCCCGACGCCTCACCGATCATGGCCCCAACGATAACGTCCTTAGCGAAGTGCTTGTCGGCTTTGACCCGCGCGACAGCAACGAACGTTGCGACTGCATGCGCCGGAAGGCCTGCCTTCCAGCCATAGCGCCGGTGTAGCGTCGCAGCTGCCGCAAAGCTGGTCGAGGCATGGCCCGATGGGAAGCTGTCGTTGCCGCTCTTATCCGGCCGCTCCTCATCGATCACCTCCTTAAGCCCCTTCGTAACCACAAAAGCGCCGCCGATGGAGAACAGAGCCTGTTTCCCCCCGTCCCAGTCACCCTGCACGGCGGGCACGCCCAGCGCCGCCACCACCAGACCCGCGCGGGCAACATCGCTTGCCTTGTCCCAATCCTCCGGCGACGCTTGGGCGGGACTGGACCACGCCAACAGCGTAGCTGCAAAAACTGATGAACGCCGCAGGGCTCTGTCCATATGCCAGGATTTCCCTTCATCCACGGCCGGTTGGCCAGCCCCCCGTTTAGCTGATCGGCGAGCGCGTAGCCAGCGTCCCCCATTAGATGAAGTGAACCGGCCTACTCTGATGCCGGGTTGCAATCGGGAACAATGACGTTTCCGCGTCTGCGCATCATGAAGTGTCCAGCAACCAGCACCGGCAACAGAATGGCCATTCCGACGAAGATGCTGGTCAAACGTTCCAATCCCGGACCAATCGAAACATTGGCATAGTCGTCAGGCACCAGAACAATCAGGACGGCGAGGGTGAACTGAAGGCCGATATAGGCATTCCGAGCACCACCGTTCTCGATATGCCGGCCAACAATAATACCCAGGCATGTGCCCGCGACCAGGATTGGCATCGATCCCCCGGATAGAAACAGTATTGCCGCTGCCAGCGTGCCTCCGCACAGGCAACCGATCGCGCGCTGGCGCAGCCGCCCGCTCACGGGCCTGAGCCCGCTTGAAACGAGCCCAGCCACCGGAACAATCATTACCGCGATAATCGTCACACCAGCCTGTGCCAGTTCGGGGACGTCAAAATAGTAATGGACGACTGGTAACAAACTAAGGGCCAGAGCCGCCAGCAGGGCATGGCGGGCCGCATCGGGATGCCAGCCTGCAGGTGGGGCTGACGAGGCCCCCGATACCGGCCACCAGCGGCGGGCGGTAAGCGTAGAGATCACGCTGACGATCAGGCAGGCGAGCGTGCCGGCGCCGACCTCAAGCACCCGTGTCAGCGCAAGCGCATCAACCTCGATGGCGGGATGCTCCAACCAATCCAGCACAATCATGATGAACGTAAGTCCGAACAGCAACCAGGCATAGGCGCGCCGCGCTGTCATCATGCCATAAAGGCCGATGCCGCCAATCAGCGCAGTGGCTAGCATCATCTGCCACAATTCACCTGACGAGAGGCGCACGAACCAAATAGCCAGCGTCGCACCAATCAGCGTCCCGATCATACGCAGCACAGCTCGCAAGAACGTTTCGGTGATCGGCCCCTTCATCAGCACAAAGGCGCTAAAGGCAGCCCACGCGATCATTTCAGCGCCGATCAGGTGCGCGAATATGATCGCCAACAGTACCGATGCCACGCATTCAAGCTCATCCGCCATACGCCGTCCTGGCGTTATCGCAGTTCGCAGTTCCTGATAAATCTTGTCAGAAAGGCCGGATACCATGTCACACGTGCGGGGATGTTGATGTGGCGGGATGAACGCTGCGGTTCGTCGGCCAAACGCAGGTGCGAACGCCGGTACGGCGCGGCCCTAGCCCCCGAAACGGCTCCTCGCAACATCGTTAATGAGGGAAATATACGCTGACCTGCGCATACGACCGAAAGGGGTGCGGAGGCTCTGCCCCCGCACTCCGCTGCTTCCTTACTCTGCAGTTACCAACCGCAGCTCTTGCCCTTGTTCTGCTCCTTCAGCCAGGCAGAGAGCGGCTCGAAGTAGCGGATCATGGCCCCGCCACTAATCTCCCGGCTGCCGGTGAAGGCCTCCAGCGCATCGGGCCAGGGCTTCGACGCGCCCATGGCCAACATGGCGTTCATCTTCTCGCCCACCTTCTTGTTGCCATAGAAGCTGCAGCGATGAAGCGGACCCTTCCAGCCAGCCTGCTTGCACGCTGCCTCATAGAACTGGAACTGCAGGATACGGGCAAGAAAGTAACGGGTGTAGGGGACAACCGCCGGGATGTGGTACTTTGCGCCCGGATCAAAGGCATTGGCTCCACGCTCTGACGGCGGCACTATGCCTTGGTACTGCAGGCGCATGTCGGTCCACGCCTTCTGGTAATCCGCCGGCTTCACCTCGCCAGAAAACACCTGCCAGCGCCAGCGATCGATCATCAAGCCGAAGGGCAGGAAAGCGACCTTGTCCATGGCCTGACGCAGTAGCAGGCCAGTGTCCTTATCCGCGCCAGGCACCTGCGAACGATCAAGCAGGCCAATCTGCACGAGATATTCCGGCGTAATCGATAGCGCCACCGTGTCGCCGATCGCCTCATGGAAACCGTCATTGGCCCCACTAAGGTAATAGGGTGTCAGCTTGTTGTAGGCGCGCTGATAATAGTTGTGGCCAAGTTCGTGGTGCACCGTAGTGAAATCGTCACCATTCACCCGGGTGCACATTTTGATCCGCAAGTCATCGATATCATCAAGATTCCAGGCAGAGGCATGGCACACCACCTGACGATCCTTTGGCTTCACAAACTGCGAGCGCGTCCAGAAGGTTTCCGGCAGCGGCTCGAAACCCAGCGAGCTGAAGAAATTTTCGCCCGCGCGCACCATTTTCACCGGGTCATAACCCTTGGCGATCAGCAGCTCCGTCGTGTCATAGCCCACGTCACCCGCACCCTCCGGCGCCACGATGTCGTAGATGTTGCCCCACTCCTGCGCCCACATGTTGCCCAGCAGGTCAGCGCGGATAGGTCCGGTAGCCGGCTGCACCGCATCACCGTAACGCTCGTTCAGCTTGCCCCGGGTAAAGCAGTGCAACTGCTCGTACAGCGGCTTGACTTCGCCCCACAGCCTTTCGGTAAGCGCCGCGAATTCCGCGGGCGACATGTCGTAGTTGGAACGCCATTGTGTTCCGAGGTCGGAATAGCCCAGTTCCCGCGACCCTTCGTTGGCTAGCGCCACCAGCTTTGCATAGTCGGCCGCCATCGGCGTACCGACATTGTCATGCCAACTGGTCCACATTTCCTTCAGCTCATCGGGATTACGGTTGGTGCCCATGGCCGCTTCGATATCGGAGCCGTTGATAGGCTGCCCTTTGAGCGTGCCCTCGCCCTTGCCATAGATGCCTTGCATGCGCGCTGTCAGTATGGATAACTCTTGTGCGGCGCCTTCCGTGGTCGGCGCCGGCAGAACGATGTCCGTCCGCATACGGTCAAGCTTGCGCGCGGTGTCATATGACAGTCCAGGCGTCTGCGCATGCTTTGCAGCTTCCAGCGCGTTAGCGACCATCAGGCTGGTCAGCTCTGCGGAACCTCTTGCGGTCAGCGCCTCGGTGTCCTGGTTGATGTATGTCTGGTAAACCCACGACGCCTGACCTGACTCGATCGCCTTTTTGCCATAAGCTTCCTCACTCTGCTTTACAAAGGCGTCAGCTGCCTGCTGAGGTGTCTGTTGCGTTTCCTGCGCGTGGGCGATGGCGGGCGAAAGACAAAGCGCCGCGGCCATTGCCGCCAGCGATACGACCTGCTTCATTCTGTAACCTCATGCATCGTGTGATACGCCGCATTTGCGGGCCCAAGCGGACCTTGCGGCAATGGAAATTACGCTGGCGTCGTCAGTCAGGCCGGTCAAGCACGGATCGTCATGTATTGAGGAAGCCGACAATGGCCTCACCCAGTTGACGTTGCGTAACCGAGGACATGTGGCTGCCCGGTACCTCTTGATAACGAGCATCCGGAAGCGCCGCTGCAAGCTGCGGCGCAGAGCCGTTATCCTGATCATCCGCCCCGCAGACCACAAGCGTTGGCATGGTGATTCGGGCAAGTGCATCGGACGGCGTGTCGTCCACGGACCCCAGCAGCAGACGGGCGGCGACGCGATCGACCTTCATTGTCTTCATGAAGGCCTGTGCAATAAACGCGGGATCGCCATGTTTGATGCTGCCGAAACGATCGATGGCATCTACAAAGTGCGCACTACGGCGCGCCCAGCCCGCCAGACCTTCCAGGCCCATGCCACCCAGCACCAGTCGGCGTGGAGACAGGCCCGCCAGCACGGAACGTACCGCAGTTCGGGACCCCAGCGAAAAGCCACAAAGATCGTAATCGGTCAGACCAAGCGTTTCGACCAGCGCCAGCACATCTTTTACCAGCACATCGGGCGGATAGGCGGACGGATCATGCGGCGCATCACTTTGCCCATGAGCGCGCAGATCCGGCATGATTGCCTCAAATCCGGCATCAGCAAGCAGAGCAGCATGACCATATTTGATCCAGTTGACCTGCGCGCTGGAAAACAGCCCATGCAGCATCAACACTGGCCGGCCTTCCCCCAGACGATGGACAGCAAGCTGCGCTCCGCCGTAACCAGCGACGAATTCAGTATGCGCTTCAATCACTCGGGAACCTTCCGCCCTGTAGCATTCCAGTGTTTCACGACACTCTCGATCTCATCGCTCCGCATTCGAGGCAAGGCTGATGTATCCAGCCATGCCTCATGCAAGCCCTCCGCGCCGGAATGAAGTGTCGGCCGAAAGCCTGAAGGGTCATCGAAGCTGCCGATTGTCAGGTCCATAAGGTCGCTGTCGAGATAGGCAAAGCCGAAAGGGGTGCCGCACGCCGGGCAGAACGGCCGCTGGGCAATGGGCGAGCTTTGGTACCACTCGGGCTCGCCGCTCCATTTCACACCCGCCCTGCGGACTTGAATGAAAGCCGCTGCCACGCCACCAGTTGCCCGCTGGCACATACGGCAGTGACAAAGATAGGCCTCATCGCCCGGCACCTCAGCGGTGTAGCGAACGCTGCCGCATTGGCAGCCGCCAGTTCGGATCGCAGTCATGCGGTCTGTTTAGCAGATTTTCGGACGGCCGCGGACATTTCTCCTGCATTAACGCGGGACAGGGCGACAGAAAGCGCACGACGAGCCGAGCAATGGAGCGGAACGGTCGGTCGTTCCATGCGGTTCATCGAATGGGAGCATCCCCGACGTCTCCTGACAAAGTTGAGGTGAATGCCATGTTGAAACAGACTGTTGCGCCGTTGCTTGCTGCGACGGCCCTCGCCCTTGCTGTACCTGCCCACGCTGGCGGCAGCGAGGATCGCGCTCGCACCGCCATCGCGGCTGCACAGGCCAAGGTTGAAACCGCCGAAAGGCTTGGCGCAAGCGCGGATATGCCGCGCCAGGCGGCAGAAGCTCGCGCCTCGCTTGCTCAGGCACAGGAACACTTCAAGGACGATCGCAATTCAGAAGCGGTAGAATCAGCAATCAAGGCCGAAGCGCTTGCTGATGCTTCGATCGGACAACTGAACCAGAGTAACAAGCAGGCCGCCGCGACCAATCAGGCTCACGTGGCCGCCGTCGCCAATCAAGCCGTAGAAGCGCAGGCGAACGCAACCCAGGCCAATGCCCGCGCCGACGCGGCTGAACGCTCGGCCGCCCTGTCGGCCGCTGAGGCAACGGAAGCACGTGAACGCGCCGCCACCGCAGAGGCAGAATCCAAAGCAAGCGAAACGCGCAAGCCGGGTCGCTAATCCTTTCTGACAATAACGAAGAGGCCCGGCCATCACGCGATGGCCGGGCCTCTTCATTTAGCGATCAAGAAGGCTCAGCCCTTCTTGAGATGCCGGCGACCGAGCAGCTCTGCAATCTGCACGGCGTTAAGCGCCGCACCCTTGCGGAGGTTGTCCGACACGCACCACAGCACCAACCCGTTGTCGACCGTTGGATCATCGCGCACGCGGCTAACGTAGGTCGCGCTGTCACCGACGCATTCGATCGGAGTGATGTATCCACCGTCTTCGCGCTTGTCGATCAGCAGCACACCCGGTGCTTCACGCAAGATGTCCTGCGCCTGTTCTGCCGAAATCTCATTCTCGAACTCAAGATTAATTGCTTCGGAGTGGCCAACAAAGACCGGCACGCGCACGCAGGTCGCCACCACCTTGATCGCGGGATCAAGAATCTTCTTGGTCTCGACCACCATCTTCCATTCTTCCTTGGTGAAACCATCGTCCAGGAAGACATCAATGTGCGGAATGACGTTGAAAGCAATCTGCTTGGTGAACTTGCGGGCCACCGTTGCGTCGCCAACGAAGATTGCGCGGCTCTGCTCGAACAGCTCATCCATACCAGCCTTGCCGGCGCCAGATGTCGACTGATAGGTCGAAACCACAACGCGCTTGATCTTCGCGGCATCGTGCAGTGGCTTCAGCGCCACGACCATCTGCGCCGTAGAGCAGTTGGGGTTCGCGATGATGTTTTTCTTCGTATAGCCGTCGATCGCGTCTGGGTTCACTTCGGGCACGATCAGCGGCACGTCCGGGTCCATCCGGTAAAGCGAGCTATTGTCGATCACCACGCAGCCGGCAGCAGCAGCCTTGGGCGCGTATTCCTTGGTCGCTTCCGATCCGACGGCAAACAGGGCCATGTCCCAGCCAGCAAAGTCAAAATGCTCGATGTTCTTGACCTTGAGCATCTTGCCGGTGTCGCCGAACTCGATCTCGCTACCGGTCGAACGCGACGACGCAACAGCGGCGACTTCGTCGCACGGGAACTCGCGCTCGGCGAGGATATTCAGGATTTCGCGGCCGACATTCCCCGTCGCGCCCACGACAACTACCCGGTAACCCATTTTACAATCCCTTGATCTCGATAAGGAAAGGGCCGGTCTCCGCATGATGCAGGAGCCGGCCCTTTCGGTCTTGTTCGTCAGACTAGACTGCGTTCAGCCTGTCTCCGTTCATGCCCGGCCAGCGTCAGAACCGGGTTTAATATCCCGACGTTCAGCAATACGAGCGCGCTTGCCGGTCCGGCCGCGCAGATAGTAAAGCTTCGCACGACGCACGACGCCGCGGCGGACAACGACGATGCTGTCGATGTTGGGCGAATAAAGCGGGAAAACGCGCTCTACACCCTCGCCGAACGACATCTTGCGTACGGTGAAGTTGGAGCCGATGCCCTTGTTCGAACGCGCGATGCACACGCCTTCGTAGTTCTGAACGCGGGTGCGCTCACCTTCGATAACCTTCACGCCGACACGCACCGTGTCACCGGGACGGAAAGCTGGAATATCCTTGGAAGCCTTGGCGATTTCCTCGGCTTCAATCTGCTGAATCAGGTTCATGCCCTGGTCCTTACTTTTTCACCGCGCGCCAGAGGCAGGCTGGACCCGAGCACCAGAGTAGCGCTCCCAAAGGTCTGGCCTGCGTAACCGATTACAATCACATGTTTCCCCGATCGCAGTACTTCAGGAAACATGTGCCCTTCCCGCAAAGAGCAGGCAGGGGCCTAGAAGGCGCGGCCCTTACGCTGCGAGACTCCGAAATGCAAGGCGAAAGCCAACAACTCCGATGCAACACGGTAAGGGCAATATTAACCCTGTTGCGGCACAAAGCCAGCAAGGGAGTTACCATGTCCAGCATTCCGGCCATTGCCATAACCAGACTAGACAATACGGAGATTGGCCGTTTCTTGAACTGGGTGACGTGCTGGCTGGTGCTGCCAAATCTACCATTCCTGCCTATTACCCTCATGGGCGGCCCAATACGGGCCTTCGAAATCGCGGTTTGCGGAATCGTAGGGCTGATTGCCCGCCGCCTGCCGGTATGGCTGCGCCGCATCACCTATATCGCGCTGCTTTCGTATTTAGTGATCGTGTTTATCGCGCACATGTTCAACATGTCATCGACGATGATTTTTTCGGTTGTCGGGCTGGTTACAGACATCCAGCCCGCCGTATCGCCTGAGTACGTCGGCGGAGGAATATTGGTAGTCGCGAGCCTGGTCGCTGCCCTTTGGATGCTTCAGTTCGACGCCAGCTTTTCAGATGCTCGCCTTGTTGTAGCGGCAGGCGTTGCGATCGTCGGCTTCGCCAGCCTGGACGCCTGGATATCTCGAGACACGATGGGGTCATACACCCGGCTTGCCCCCAGCAATGCCCCTTTCACATCAGCCGCCCAGCAGACTGGCCTGCTGCACCTTGCTAATGGCAAGAACAACCTCGTGGTGGTTATCGTTGAGGCAATGGGGAGGCCTACCGATCCGCAAATGCGCGCACGACTGGAGCAGATATGGGACCGCCCGGAACTCGCCGGTCAGTTCGATGTCACGCTTGGAAAAACCGCATTCTATGGATCGACAACCAGCGGTGAAATGCGAGAGTTATGCGGCCGCTGGGGTGATTATGCGGACATCAAAGGGCCGCAGCCTGACTGCCTTCCCGCCATTCTCGCGGCAAAGGGCTACCGGACCACATCGTATCATGCATTTACATCAAATTTCTTTGATCGGCCTCGCTGGTACCCTCTGATTGGCATCCAGAACTCCTTTTTCCGAGATGATCTCCTCGGGAAAGGCGCCTCGTTCTGCCCCAACGTTTTTGCTGGCGCGTGCGACCGCGATGTGCCCCGCATTATAGCTGAACAGTTGAAGGATACATCCCAGCCGCAGTTCATTTACTGGTTGACGCTTAACTCACACATTCCGGTCATCGAAGATTCCAGGTTGGGAACGACGAACTGCAAACAACTTGGCGGCAGCGCAGACGACCACTACCCGGTAATTTGCCGTATGTTTTCCATTTGGGACGACACCGCCCGCGCCGTGGCGGAGATGGTCAATCAACCGGACTTTCCGCCAACGGACATCCTAATTGTTGGTGATCACATGCCACCATTCACCCACCAGAAGAGCAGGCTGCAGTTCGATGCAGAGCATGTCCCGTGGATTCTGCTAAAGCACCGCGACCATTCCGGAGCGGCGATCACGAAGACTCAAGGCGCGTCAGTGCAGCCTTCAGCGTAACTATCCCACAGGTCCGGCCTTCGGGCGCGTGTATCATCAGCGGAGCGCTGCTTTCGCCACGCTGCAATCTTTGCGTGATCGCCGGATCTCAGAACATCGGGGATAGCGAGCCCTTCCCATTCGGGCGGCCGGGTATAGTGGGGGTATTCAAGCAGTCCGGCCTCGAAGGATTCCTCCGTACCGCTGGCTGTTGCCCCCATCACCCCGGGTAAAAGGCGGATGCAGGCATCAAGCAGCATCAGTGCCGCAGGCTCACCGCCCGAGAGCACTATGTCACCGACGGAGACCTCCTCCACTGCCCTGCCTTGGAATATCCGCTCGTCAAACCCCTCAAACCGGCCGCAGAGCACCGTGACGCCAGGCCCCGCCGCCAACGTTCGCACGCGCTCTTGGGTCAGGGGCTTTCCACGCGGCGTCATCGCAATGACCGGGCAATCCGGATGGAGATCAAGCGCATGATCGACAGCTGCCGCCAGCACATCAACGCGCAACACCATTCCTGCGCCACCGCCCGCCGGCGTGTCATCCACGGTGCGGTGCTTGTCGATCGCGAAATCGCGGATCTGCACCGTCTCGAGAGACCACTTACCCTCGTTGAGAGCACGCCCGGCAAGGCTCACCCCTAGCGATCCGGGGAACATCTCTGGATAGAGGGTCAGGATGGTGGCCGCAAAAGTCATTGCTCGGCGTAGGCGGCGTCGATCACCAGCCGCTCGGCATCCCATCCGGCGACGGCTTCCTTGCGCATCGGAACCATGAAGCGTTTGCCGCTCTCGCGCTCGATTTCAAGCACATCGCCTGCCCCATAGTTGTCGATGGCAACACAGGCACCCAGACTTTCGCCAGAGGTCGACACAGCTGGCAAGCCGATCAGATCGGCATGGTAGTACTCGCCGTCGTCCAAGGGTGGCAGCGAAGAACGCGGCACCGTCAGCGCCGTACCCCGCAGCTTCTCAGCGGCCGTGCGATCAGACACTTCGGCAAAACGGGCAATTGCGCCGCCTTTGCCGTCGTCCTTCAACTTTTCAACCGTCAGGCTAGAATCGTTGAAGGCGCGGTAACGCTTGAGCGCAACCACACCTTCTCCGAACAGCTTGAGGCGAACTTCACCCGTCACGCCATGTGCGCCAATGACGGCGGCGAGCGTGACAGGTTTGTCAGTTGCCAAGATCGCTTAGCCTTCTGCGTTTTCGCCAGCGGCTTCCACAGCGGGAGCCTCTTCAGCGGCAGGGGCTTCTTCAACCGCAGGAGCAGCGGCAGCAGCCTTGGCGGCTTCTTCGGCTTCAGCGATCTTCGCAGCCTTTTCCTCGGCGCGATCCTTGGCCTTCTTGCCAGGCTCACCCTTCTGCAGGTTTGCAGTCGCAGGGCGTTCCTTGATCCCGGCCTTGTCGAGCATGCGCGCAACGCGATCGGTAGGCTGTGCGCCAACGCCCAGCCAATAGCGGATACGGTCTTCGATCAGGCGGACGCGATCGGTGTCGTCCTTGGCGAGCAGCGGGTTGTAGGTGCCGACCTGCTCAAGATACTTGCCGTCGCGCGGCGCGCGGCTGTTGGCAATGACGATCTTGTAATATGGGCGCTTCTTGGAGCCACCACGGGCCAGACGCAGGGAAACAGACATGGATATTACCTTTCGTTCAAATACTTAAAATTTACTTCTTAAGAAACTGAGAGAGATCCGGCGCACCGCCGCCTCCTCCAAGACCGGGCAGTCCCCCGCCGGCACCAGGACCACCAAGGCCCGGCATAGCCGCACCAAGACCGCCCTTGCCGAAGAGTGCGCCAAGCCCCTTAAGGCCGCCCATCTTCTTGATCTGCTTCATCGCGCGCCCCATTTCCTGGTGCATCTTGAGAAGCTTGTTGACGTCCTGCACCTGCGTGCCGGAACCGTTGGCGATACGAATCTTGCGCTTTGCGTTAAGCAGTTCCGGTCGGGTGCGCTCCTTCGGCGTCATCGATCCGATGATGGCATCCATGCGCAGAAGCACGCGATCATCCATACCCGAGGACTGCATCGCGGCCTTGGCCTTCTTCATGCCTGGCATCAGGCCCGCAAGCGCGCCCAACCCGCCCATGTTCTGCATCTGGCGAAGCTGTGTGCGTAGGTCGTTCATGTCGAACTGCCCCTTCGCCATCCGCTCAGCCATCCGTTCGGCCTCATCCTCCTGGATGGTCGCGGCCGCCTTTTCGACGATGGAGACAATATCTCCCATGCCGAGAATACGCCCAGCAACGCGGCTTGGGTGGAACGGCTCGATCGCATCGAGCTTTTCGCCGGTGCCTGCGTATTTGATCGGCTTGCCGGTAACTGCACGCATGGACAGCGCAGCACCACCGCGCGCATCGCCATCCATACGGGTAAGGACAACACCGGTGAGATCCACCTGGCCGGCAAAACTCTGCGCAACGTTCACCGCATCCTGGCCGGTCAACGAATCGACGACCAGCAGCGTCTCACGGGGGGTTGAGACAGAGGCAACCGCCTTCATCTCGTCCATCAGTTGCGGATCGACGTGCAAACGGCCGGCAGTGTCCAGCAGCAGAACGTCAACAGCCTGCAGCTTTGCAGCGTTCAATGCACGGATAGCGATATCCACAGGCTGCTGCCCGGTGATGATTGGCAGGGTCGCAACGTCAACCTGCTGCCCCAGCACGGCAAGCTGTTCCTGCGCCGCCGGGCGATTGACGTCGAGCGACGCCATCATCGCCTTCTTGCCGTACTTTTCCTTGATCAGCTTGGCGAGCTTGGCGGTGGTGGTGGTCTTACCAGAGCCTTGGAGACCCACCATCATGATCACGACAGGCGGTGTCGCCGCAAGGTCGAGCCCTACGGTCTCGTCACCGCCCAGCATTTCAACCAGCGCATCATTGACGATTTTGACGACTTGCTGACCCGGCGTGACCGACTTCAGGACCGATTGGCCGACCGCCTTTTCCGTAACATCGTCGATGAAACGGCGAACGACAGGCAGCGCGACATCTGCCTCGAGCAGAGCGATTCGCACTTCGCGCATCGCGTCGCGGACGTCCTGTTCTTTAAGGGCGCCACGACCCCGCAGCTTGTCGAACACGCCGCCAAGACGATCGCTTAATGTGTCGAACATGTGCGGCCAACTCCAAAAACGCGGAAAACGCCGGCGGACGAAACCTCGTCAGCCAGCGTACCATAAATCACCCCTCAAGGTCTTACGACCCCAAGGATATGGTGAGATTTGCTGCAGGCCGGAATGAAAATAGCGGGCTTCAAAAATCGGGAAGCTGATCGGCCGCATGACCGTGAGCACCCGAAGTGCTGAAGACTACTGTTCGCAGCCCGGCATGGAGCAAATATCGCCATACCTAGAATGGTGGAGCCTAGCGGGATCGAACCGCTGACCTCCTGCATGCCATGCAGGCGCTCTCCCAGCTGAGCTAAGGCCCCATTCCATTCATACCGACAGCCACTGGGTGGTCTGCCGCCCCGTCGCCATTGGCTCGGGAGGCCGCCCTCTAGTGGCGACTCCCGAGCTTGGCAAGGGGTTAATTTTCGTCACCCTCATCGGTATGATTGGCAACGCCCAGATCGTCGTCACCGCCAAGATCGACGTCGTTGTCCGGCGAATCGCCGTCTTCATCGATGTCGAGATCTTCGGCCAGATCAGTGTCTGCTGCCTCGTCGTCCTTTGCCTTCTGAATCTGCTCATAAGGAATCGGCTGCTTGGACTTAAGCACCGGATCCTGATGCCAGGCATGACCGCACTCTATGCAAGTGATGGGATCATCCTTGCCAAGATCGTAAAAGCGGGTGCCGCACTTCGAGCAGCCATGCTTGGCGCCCCATTCTGGCTTGACCATGAAATTTCCTCGTGCTGGCCCTCCGCAACGCGCGGCGAACCGGTAAAAACTTTGCGTTGATGGTGACTGCGCCCACCGAAATCAAGCGCGGCGCGCGCCTTGCCATAGCGTGCGCCCACTGTCAAAAGCCGCGCGCCATACCCTCCACCGGATCGAGACCATTACCGTGAACTCCGTCAACCCTGCAAGCATGCGTCCCCGCCGTTTTGTGCCAGGAGGACCACTGAAGGGTACGATACGCGTTCCGGGCGACAAGTCGATCAGCCATCGCTCAATCATGCTGTCAGCGCTCGCAGTCGGAGAAAGCCGTATTTCAGGCCTTCTTGAAGGCGAAGATGTTCTGGCCACGGCTGCCGCGATGCGGGCGATGGGCGCCACGGTGGAACGAATCGGTGAAGGCCAATGGCGCGTTCACGGCGTCGGCGTAGGCGCGCTGCTGCAACCCCGGTCCGCGCTGGAAATGGGCAACAGTGGTACATCTACGCGCCTGCTGATGGGATTGGTCGCAAGCCACCCGATAACCACCAGCTTCACCGGCGACGCCAGCCTTTCCGGACGGCCAATGGGAAGGGTAATCGAACCACTTTCGCGCATGGGCGCTGATTTCACGGCCTCGCCCGGCGGCACGCTTCCCCTGATGATGCGCGGCGCCGCGCCCGCCGTTCCAATTGAATACCGCCTGCCAGTAGCCTCCGCACAGGTAAAAAGCGCAGTGCTGCTCGCCGGCCTCAACACCCCCGGAATCACCACGGTTATCGAACCGGTACCCACGCGCGATCACTCGGAGCGCATGCTGCGCGGATTCGGCGCGGACCTTACTGTCGATACCGAATCGGACGGCACACGCGTGATCCGCATCCGGGGCGAAGCCGAACTGCGCCCTCAAGAAATAGACGTGCCGGGCGATCCATCGTCCGCAGCCTTCTTCATTGTGGCCGCCCTGCTGGTGCCTGGCAGCGAACTGACGATCGAAAATGTCGGAATGAACCCAACGCGTGCAGGACTCGTCGATGTGCTGCGCCAGATGGGCGGCGATATAGAACTGCTCAACCCCCGCGAAATCGGCGGTGAGCCGGTAGCAGACCTGCTGGTACGTCACTCCGCATTGACCGGTATCAAGGTTGATCCGGCCGTCGCGCCTTCGATGATTGACGAGTTCCCTGCCCTGTTCGTCGCAGCCGCCCTCGCGCAAGGGCGTACGGCAATGACGGGGCTGGACGAATTGCGGGTCAAGGAATCCGATCGACTTGCTGTCATGGCCAAAGCTCTGACAGCCGCCGGGGCGCGGGTGACCGAGCACGAAGACGGCCTGACGATCGAAGGCACCGGAGGAGACCTGCTGCAAGGAGCAGACATGATCGCCACCCATCTGGATCATCGCATCGCCATGAGCATGGCCATCGCCGGCCTGGTAAGCCAGCGCGGGATCGAAGTGGATGACACCATGCCGATAGCCACCAGCTTTCCGTCCTTCGAAACGCTTCTGGATGGATTAACCGCATGATCAACCCTACCGCCGCCAATGTAATCGGCTTCGTCGGGATGGCCTGCATCATCTTTGCCTATGGCTATATGACCGGGCACAAGAACCCGAACCCCTTCGTTCAGCACGGCGTCAATCTTGCCGGCGCAGCATTTTTGACGGTGTCGCTGCTCGTCAACCTGAACCCGCCTTCGCTTGTGCTAGAAGGCTTCTGGGCGGCCATTGCCATCTGGGGTCTCATCAAGGCATTTCGGGCACGGGCAAAGGAGCGAAAGGCATGATCATCGCAGTCGATGGCCCAACTGCATCAGGCAAGGGAACAATTGCCCGCGCGCTGGCTGACCATTTCCATTTGGCCCACCTCGACACCGGGCTGCTGTATCGCGCTGTCGGGCGGCAAGTTGCCCTGAATGGTGGCAATCCGGACTGTGCGGCCGATGCGCTTGCTGCGTGCGACTTTCCAACCGAGCTGCTGGATGAACCGGAACTGCGTTCTGAAGTAACCGGCGGCTTCGCAAGCCGCGTGTCGGTCCACCCCGCAGTCCGCCACGCGCTGTTTCACCGGCAGCGGGCTTTCGCGCTTCAGCCTAAGGGTGCCGTGCTGGACGGGCGCGATATCGGCACAGTGATTGCGCCGGAAGCAGAGGTAAAGCTCTTCGTCACCGCTAGCGTCGACGCTCGTGCAAAACGACGCTTTACGGAAATGATCGAAGCGGGACGAATCTGCGAACTGCGAGAGATCGTAGCCGATCTGGCAGCCCGGGACGAACGGGACCGCAACCGCAAAGAAGCCCCCCTGCGCGCCGCCGAGGATGCCGTCCTGCTCGACACCTCGGATCTATCCCGCGACCAAGCAATCACCGCGGCAATCGCATTGGCAAGTGAACGGATCAACCAAGCGCGCTGACGTCTGCATCCCGCTGTGTAGTCTGCGGCGTATTCCCAGTCCCGATACTCGGCTGCGCATGATAGACGCAGGTCTCCCCGATACCTTTCAGCATTTCCGAGTGAGGCGTCCCGAATTCAGCGCGATCCCGCGCGCGGAGCCAGGTGCTTTCCGAAATGGCGATGCCGTTTACCGGCGCGGTGTTTTCGATTCGCGCGGCGATGTTCATCGTTTCGCCCCAATAATCATAGGCCATCCGGGTCGCGCCAATCACACCGCCCACCACCGGGCCGCTGTTGATGCCGATTCGCAGGCCGATATCCACCCCGGCCGTTTGCCCCATTTCCTCAACGCCAGAGAGGACGGCTCGCGCAAAGCCAATCGCAGCATCTGCACTATTGCGGCCACCGCCACTGCCGTGGGCAACGGCCAGATACGCGTCGCCAATGGTCTTGATTTTCTCCACCCCGAACTCCTCGGCGCAGCGGTCCGCATGGTTAAAGAAGCCATTCAGCAGTTCAACCAGGTGCCCCGGCGAGACGCGCTTCGCCAGTTTTGAAAAGCCGACGATGTCGATGAAAATGACGCTGGCATCGGCATAGGCATCCGCGACAAGACGGCCGTCACGAATGCGTTCCACAGCCGCTGGCGGCAGCATATTATAAACCAGCGCTTCGTTCTTCGCTCTCTCGCTCTCCAGCGCCTCCGACAAAGCGAAAGCCCCGCGACTCGACCGGTCGATGGCAAAGTTGATTGCAATCATCACCACCGCACCGCTCGAATAGCTGAGCATTGCGTACCACATGCCCGCAGCGTGATCCTGCGCCGGCAGCACGCCAGCCAGAAATGCGGCGAAGTCCAGCCCCACCCACAACAGGAACAGGCCCGGCCGGCTGGCCAGTACGACGGCGGCAAACGCCGTTACCGCAAGGCGGTTGATCACCCCAACCGCGTGCATCTCCTGTTCCATCCCGATAAGTTCATCGAACAGGATGAGATTGATATGCGTGACCTGGAAGGCGATGCCGAGCAGCGCGGCGAAATCGATTATCGGATACTTGATATATCGGGGCCAGAAACTTGCTGCGACATAAGCACCTGCCAGCAGCAGGACGCAGCTGCCCAGGATCGCCAGCTGCGCGGTATCATGGCCCGTGATCAGTATTGGATTGGCAATCGAATAGGCAAGCGACACCAGCATGAAGAGCACACCATAAACGCGTACAAACGGCAGTCGCAGAGTACGCGCGGCATCCTGAAAGCGCGCTTCGACCGCCGAATCGCTGAATTGGCCCTGATATTTCGACTTCATGTCTACCCCTGAACTTACTGACTTCGCGATGGCAATGCCGCTGCCATCGGGTTCCCGCCATTTTTCTTGCTTTCCACCCGCTTTTCACCTAAGCGCCAGCCGGTTCGACGGGGCGTTCTGCCCGGCCGATGGCAGGCAGGACCGGTCCCCGATCCTTCAGCGATATTGACAGTCCGGCGTCGGAAACCCCGATACCGCTTTCACCGCATCAGCCATCGCCGGTTAGCAGGTCCTGCGAATGTCCGCCACGGCATCCGGCCCGGCGGACGGTTCGGCCCTTTTGGCCCGACCCCGGCATGGTGCTTGGGGGCGGAGGAAAGACCGGCGGATACAACCGCCTGGCCGGAATAACATACTGACAGGATACGTAATCCATGGCCACTACGGCAAACCCGACGCGCGACGATTTCGCCGCGCTTCTTGACGAATCTCTGGGTGGTGCATCCAGCGGCGGCTTTGAAGGCCGCGTTGTAAAGGGCACAATCACCGCCATCGAAAATGACAAGGCCGTCATCGACGTCGGCTTGAAGAGCGAAGGCCGCGTTGCCCTCAAGGAATTCGCGATGGCCGGCCAGCCACATGGCCTGAGCGTCGGCGACGAAGTCGAAGTTTATGTCGACCGCGTCGAGAATTCCGAAGGCGAAGCAATGCTCAGCCGCGACCGCGCTCGCCGAGAAGCCGCCTGGGACAAGCTTGAAAACGAATTTGGCGAAGGCAAGCGCGTTGACGGCGTGATCTTCGGCCGCGTGAAGGGTGGCTTCACTGTCGACCTCGACGGCGCCGTTGCCTTCCTGCCCGGCTCGCAGGTCGATATCCGCCCGGTTCGCGATGTCCAGCCGCTGATGGATATTCCGCAGCCGTTCCAGATCCTCAAGATGGACCGTCGCCGCGGCAACATCGTTGTTTCGCGCCGCGCCGTTCTGGAAGAAACCCGCGCAGAACAGCGTTCGGGCCTGATCCAGAACCTCTCGGAAGGCCAGATCATCGAAGGCGTCGTGAAGAACATCACCGACTACGGTGCGTTCGTCGACCTCGGCGGTATCGACGGCCTGCTGCATGTCACCGACATGAGCTACAAGCGCGTCAACCACCCAAGCGAAGTCATCAATATCGGTGACACCGTTCGCGTGCAGATCGTTCGGATCAACCAGGACACTCAGCGCATCAGCCTTGGCATGAAGCAGCTGGAAAGCGATCCTTGGGATGGCGTTGCTGCCAAGTACCCGGTCGGCGCCAAGCTGCACGGCACCGTCACCAACATCACCGAATACGGTGCGTTCGTGGAACTGGAAGCTGGCATCGAAGGCCTGGTTCACGTTTCGGAAATGTCCTGGACCAAGAAGAACGTCCACCCCGGCAAGATCGTTTCGACGAGCCAGGAAGTCGACGTTGTGGTTCTTGAAGTCGACAGCGACAAGCGCCGCATCAGCCTTGGCCTCAAGCAGGCCCACCAGAATCCATGGGAAGCTTTCGCAGAAAAGAACCCTGTTGGTTCGGTCGTCGAAGGCGAAGTCAAGAACGCGACCGAATTCGGCCTGTTCATCGGCCTCGACGGCGACGTCGACGGCATGGTGCACATGTCGGACATCGCTTGGGGCATCTCGGGCGAAGACGCGCTGGCTCTGCACCGCAAGGGCGAGCAGGTTTCGGCCGTGGTTCTCGACGTCGATGTCGAGAAGGAGCGCATCAGCCTTGGCATGAAGCAGCTTGAAAAGGGTGCACCGGCCGCTGGCGGTACCGCTTCTGCTGGTTCGCTTCGGAAGAACGAAGTTGTCACCGTCACTGTTCTTGAAGTCCGCGATGGCGGCCTCGAAGTGCAGGCTGGCGATGATGGCGCCACGGGCTTCATCAAGCGTTCGGACCTTGGTCGCGACCGTGACGAGCAGCGTCCTGATCGCTTCCAGGTTGGCCAGAAGATCGACGCCATGGTTACTGGCTTCGACCGTTCGAAGAAGCCAAACTTCTCGATCAAGGCTCGCCAGCTCCACGAAGAGAAGGAAGCCGTCGAGCAGTACGGTTCGTCGGATGCCGGCGCTTCGCTGGGCGACATCCTTGGCGCCGCACTGAAGGCGAAGAAGGACTAATCTCCTTTACGCCAACTCCCTGCCTCGGCGGGGACACGGAAATGCAAAGCCCGTCCGCTCATCAGAGCGGGCGGGCTTTTGCTTTGCGACGTTCGTGCCTAGATAGGCCGCAAGGAGTTTCGCCATGCTTGAAGTGCACCAGTTCCCCTGCCTGTCCGACAATTACGGTTTCCTGCTACACGATCCCACCAGCGGTGAGACTGCATGCATCGATACGCCAGATGCGGACGCCTATCTTTCCGAGGCGGCCGCGAAAGGCTGGCAGATCACCCATATCTGGAACACCCATTGGCACCCGGACCACGCCGGCGGCAATGAAGCCATCAAGGCCGCGACCGGCTGCACCGTGATCGCGCCAGCGGCTGAAGAAGCGAAGATCGCCGGCATCGACCAGACTGTGGCGCACGGCGACATAATTCGGTTGGGGGATTATGAAGCACACGTGATCGACGTGGGCGGCCACACCCTGGGCCACATCGCTTATCACCTGCCCTCATCTGGCATCGCCTTTGTGGGCGATTCAGTCTTCGCGCTGGGTTGCGGCCGCATGTTTGAAGGCACGCCGCCCCAGTTCTGGACAAGCCTGTCGCGCATCAAAGCACTGCCGCCAGCAACGCTGCTGTATTGCGCGCACGAATATACCGCTTCCAATGCCCAGTTCGCGCTGCACGCCGACCCGGACAACGCAGAGCTTCAGGATTACGCGGCAGCCGTCGCCGCCGCCCGCAAGGCCGACAAACCCACAGTACCCACCACTCTCGCGCGTGAACTGGCCGCGAACCCGTTTCTCCGGGCCGATGATCCAGGCATGCAGGCCCGCTGGGGCGGCGGCGATGCAGTAGCTACCTTTGCTGCCCTACGGAGCGCCAAGGACACCTTTTAAACCTCACCGCGCACTCACCACCGTCGATCACGTTTGGGAAACATTTGACATCGCATTGTTTGTACGTGCGATTGTGATTGATCAAAGCGATTGCGCCGGAGCCGACTACCTTTGGATTCTGCGGCACATGTAAACCCGGGCCTGGCACCGGGATACGAAAGGGATTCGTACAGATGATTGTGAAGAACGCTCAACGTTTGAAGGCAGGTTCCCTGCTCGCCATTGCGGCATTTGTCGCAGTCCATAGCCCATCCATTGCCCAGACGCCTGAAACGGACGAGGATAGCAGCATCGTGGTAGAGGCACCTCGGTCGCTTCCAGACCCCATTGAACGCGGGCAACACACCGGTGCTCCCCTTGCCGTGACGACAATCCGCATGCCGGTTCTCTACAGCGATCTCGACCTCAAAAACCCAGCGGATGCCGACAGGCTGATAACCCGCATCGATCGAATCGCAGCAGATGCCTGCAAATATCTCGACAAGCTTTATCCGCTGAATCCAGATGACGACTGCGCCAAGAAATCTGTGACGAAGGCGCACGCTACCGCGAAGGAACTGATTTCTGCGGCAAGGGAATAGTGGCGCCAAGGCTTAATATGCCGTCAGAAAGACGTTCTGGGATGCATGATTCTGTGCATCCCCATACTGGCGGCAGTTCTCTTCACCCCTGCCGCAATACCGGCATCAGCACAGGTAACGATCATCCGCGCTGAACGGCCACTGGCTGGGGTGGACATTCATTCTGCTAACCGGCAGGTGCGTTACGAAGCCGGGGCGATTATTGTTGTTTACCTCTAAGGCCTCGCGCACTCAGTCTTCATAGACGATATGCACGCGCGCTGCAGCCTCCATGGCGATGCGCCGTGCGTCATCAACGCTTCCGGCACGCGCCAGTGCTACCGCCATTCGGCGGTTCGCACGCGTCGTGGGCTTGGCAAAGATGCGCACATCGATATCGCCACCCTCCACCGACAAAGCCTCATCAACGCCTATGAAATGAAAGTTCTCTGCCTCGCGGTCGGCGAGGATCACAGCCGACGCCGACGGACCATAAAGCTCCACATCAGGGATCGGAAGGCTCAGGATCGCGCGCGCGTGGAGATCAAACTCAGTCAGCGTCTGCGAGATCAGTGTGACCATCCCGGTATCATGAGGACGCGGGGATAGCTCAGAGAAGATGACGTCCTCCCCCTTCACGAAGAATTCTACGCCGAAAAGACCAAAGCCGCCCAGATCATCAACAACCTTGCGGGCCATATCTTGCGCCTTTGCAAGCGCTTGGTCCGACATTGCAGCAGGCTGCCAGCTTTCCTGATAGTCGCCGCGCTCCTGGCGATGGCCGATAGGTGGGCAAAACTGCACCCCAGTCCGCGTGCGCACTGTCAGCAAGGTGATCTCGTAATCGAAGTCGACGAATTCCTCGACGATCACACGCCGCCGATCACCGCGCATATTGGCTGCAGCATACTCCCACGCGCGCTCTATTTCCTCGGTAGCCCGGACAGTGCTCTGCCCTTTTCCCGATGATGACATGACCGGCTTGACCACACAGGGGACACCCGTGTGCTGCATGGCCGCACGAGCCTCGTCCAGCGTCTCCGCATAGCGATAGCGCGACGTCCGCAGACCCAGCTCAACCGCTGCCACCTCACGGATGCGGTCGCGGTTCATTGTCATAACAGTGGCACGCGCCGACGGCACCACCGTTACCCCAGCGGCCTCGAAATCAGCCAACACTGACGTGCGGATCGCCTCGATCTCGGGTACGACATAATCAGGCTTGTGGCGCTCTATCGCCGCCGCAAGCATTTCAGCATCCAGCATCGAAAAAACTTCAAAGCCATCCGCCAACTGCATTGCCGGAGCGCCTTCATAGCTATCACACGCAATCACCCTGCATCCCAGGCGCTTGGCCGAAATGACGAACTCACGCCCCAGTTCGCCTGAACCCAGAAGCAGAATGGTTGCAGTGAATGCCATGGATGCGCGTATCCCTCTGTCCCGCCGATGCGGTACCCATAAACGAAAAGCCCCCGCGCTGGGCAGGGGCTTCGTTATATTTGCGATGGCTTGGCGGTCAGATTGCGCTGATCGCTCCGTCAACCAAAGCCTTGTCGGCCTGAGCTGTATGCTTTTCAGCAATGATGCCGCGCGCCGCAATCGCTGCAGCTTCTGCAGCTTTAATTCGCAGGTCGGCAACAGCGCCACGTTCAGCCGCTGCAATCTTTTCTTCCGCCATCTTTTCGCGGCGGACAATCACGGCTGTAGTGTCTGCTTCGGCCTTGGAAACGATAGCCTCAGCTTCACGCCTGGCATGCTCGAGCATGGCCAGAGCGTCCTTCTCGGCATTGGCGATCTTGTCCGCATACTCCTTGCGGAGCACTTCTGCCTCGGCGCGCAACGCCTTGGCTTCGGCCAGCTGGTTCTTGATCTCGGCTATGCTCGCGTCGAGGCCGGAAGCAAGCATCCGGGGGGCCTTGAAATAAATCGCGATCAGAATCAGCGTTGTCATTGCCAACGCGACCCAACCCACAGGACCGATAAAGCCGAAAGCCACCGGTCCGGCGTGAGCCGCACCGTCTTCGGCAGCGTGCTCGGCGGCGGCCGCCAGCACGGTCAGCAGATTAGCCATGGAGCGCCTCCTTCACCGCAGCGCGCGTCGCTGCAGGATCAACAGTGACACCAGCCAACCGCAAGACGATATCGCCCGCTGCTTCGGCTGCCACCGTCTCAATCTCGTTCAACGCACCGTTGCGCGCTTCGGCAATGCGATCTTCAGCTTCCGCCAGCCGTGCCCCGATCGCCGCATCGGCGGTCGCGAGACGACCTTCAGTTACCTTAGCCGCATCGGCCTTGGCTTCGGCGATCAGCGCCTGTGCTTGCGCACGCTGCTGGTTAGCCTGAATGCGCCACGCCTCTTCCTGCGCATCCGCGGCCTTGCGTGCGGCTTCAGCAGCGGCGAGGTCGCCTGCGATCTGCTTGTCGCGCGCATCGACGGTGGCCATTACCTTGGGGACCATGCCCCGACCAACGACGAAGAAGACAATGCCGAAGAAGATCAGCATCCAGAATATCTGGCTGGCGAAAGTTTCGGACAGCTGCGCGATTTGAGGCATTTTGTAATCCGTGCGCTTCCCGGCCGGGCAACCCTTTATGGGCGCACCAGCCGGTCAGTTTATAGGTCTTTCGATCAGGCGACGAAGACGAGGATCATCGCGACGACGAACGACAGAAGGCCGAGAAGTTCTGCAGCCGCGAAGCCGATGAACAGGCGACCCTGCTGGCCGTCAGCGGCACCTGGGTTGCGCAGCGCGCCTTCAAGGAACTTGGCGAACACGTTGCCAACACCGAGCGAGGCGATGCCTGCGCCGATTGCCGCGAGGCCGGCACCGATCATCTTTGCGCTATCTGCGTCCATTTCGATAACTCCTTTAAAAATATTTTCAGTTGAAACAGTGACTTAGTGAAGGTTCTCAGCGTCGTTGATGTACAACGAAGTCAACAGCGCGAAGACATAGGCCTGGATGCCAGCAACCAGGATCTCGAGAGCGCAGATGCCAACCATCAGCAAAAAGCTGAGGACACCCACGACCGGGCCAATGCCGCCGGCATTGAAGCCTGTGATTACAAAGCCGGACAGAACTTCAAGCAGAAGGTGGCCGGCCATCATGGCCACGAACAGTCGCAGCGCGAGGCTGAACGGACGAACCAGAAACGAAACCAGTTCGATCGCCGGGATCAACCACATCAGCCACACAGGCGTGCCGTGGGGCACGAACAGCGAAAAGAAGTGGAAGCCGTGACGCCAGAAGCCGACGATCAGAACGATCGAGAACGACAGCGCAGCCAATACCGCGGTAGCACTGAAGTGGCTGGTAAAGGTGAAAGGATGAATACCGACGAGACCGAGCGGTAAAAGGCCCAGAAAGTTGGCGAAGAGAATGAACATGAACAGCGAGAAGACGTAAGGTACGTATTTCTTGCCAGCTGGACCGATATTCGCAGAAAGCAAATTATCGACAAACCCGGTCATGCTCTCGACGGCCATTTGCCAACGGCCGGGGATGACCTGACGCTTCATTCCACCAAGGACGAAGATGAACAGAACACCCGTGGTGATCGCCATCCACAATGCGGAATTGGTGAAGGCGATATTGTAACCTGCGACCTGCCAGAGATCGGTGCCGAACATCGGCTCGATCGTGAACTGGTGCATCGGGTCGACTTTGCCTTCGGCTGCCACGTTCCTGCCCTCTTTGACGTCGCTACATGCGCAACAGCGCCCCTAATGCCGCAATGGGTCAGTCGGGACGCCGGTTTGAATTCCGGATAATGCTTCTGAAGGAGACGATAATTCCGAGGAACATCACCACCAACAGGCCCCAGGGCTTGGTTCCGGCAAAATGGTCAATGACCCAGCCTATGAACGCTCCGCCGCCAATTCCCCCAATCAGCTCCGCCAGTATGCGACTGCCCATGCGATAATTCGCATCGGTTTCGCCACCAGCAACTGGTCGGTTCCGATCATCTTCGCGCTGACGTGCAGCCTTAAGCCGCTCGTCAAGCGCATCGATGCGCGAATCCTCGCCGATAGGGTCTCGTGCAGGTTCGTTACTCATGCCAGGCTCCTTTTAACGGGGAACACCTGACAGGCGCAACGGGTGCCCGCCGAGGGCGCAGACCCCTTAGGAGGGGGGTTACTTCAAGTCAACCGGTTGGGACGCAACCAGTGCGCAATCTATCGCAATTGCGACGTGTTTCCGCTCTTTATGGGCAGCGGGGATCCCGTTCCGGGGGGGCAGCGCCCCGAGTCTGCCAGCCTCCACCGGGGGCCTGATACTTTTCACCCTGCCGAGTCTGTGAAATCAGCAGACAGCCGGAAGTAAAGGCGTATTCCTCAACCGTGGCCCGCTGCGCCTGCGCTTTCTGCGCGTAGACTGCGCGCCGTTTGATGTTGAGGTCATCGACAATTGCCCGCAGTTCCGGCGTAGCGCTGCCGACGATGCCAAGGTAGCCGTCCATTTTCTCACCCACCTGGCCGGCTGCGCGGGCCGCGGCATAGGCCGGGTCGCGGTTCTGGGCCTGCGCTGGGCCTGTCACGGTAACGCCGGTTAGGGCCGTTCCAACCATAGCCGCCAGCAGCAGCGTACGAGCCGATTTGGGGTTCAGTGCTGCGAACATCAGAATATCTCCGGATTGCTTTCAATCGTATTCCCAGCGTCCTGTGCCAGGCGATAAATTACTTCCTGTTTGATGTTAATGTTAAGCTCGATGACGATCGGCTTGTCCGGCGCAGTGACCGAAACGCAAGCCGAAAGCGCCAGCGCACCTCCCAGCAACATCGCCGCCCCTATCGCCTTGGCCGTGCACCGCATCTCTGCGGGCCTCGCTACCGGCGAAGAGTCGGGCAACTTCAGGTACTTCATGGACTATTCCCGCTTTCTCGAGGCTGAATGTCGTCCGGCGTAATTGCCGGCAAGCGTGGATTGGCCGATTCGTTCTTCAACGGCCGCCCCTGATCGTCCAGCAAACCCAACTCGCGCGGATCACGGACGAAGGAGGGGTCGTAAAACGATTTGAACGAGCTGATGAGCTGGTAAAACGGCGCGCGTACATTGATATCAAACCGAATGGGCAGCTTTGCAAAACGCTGTGTGATGAAATTTCGGCGCGTACCAGTTCCCTGCTTCACACCCAGCAGACGAACCCTCGTAACGACCTCACCCTCAAGTGGCCCATCCAAGCCAACGGTCATCTCGCTGTAATCCAACGATTTTAACGCATCAAAGGCAAAGTTCGCTATGGGTGAAAGGTCTTTGTAAGTCAGCGCACCGACATAAGACACACTGCCGCCGGGAGCCCGCGAACGCAACTGGCCGCCTTCTACCCGGCCACCCTTTTCATCAAAGACAAGCGGAATAGTCCCGTCGAAGATGCCGGTCGCGGCAATATTGGCCAACTCCATTCGCGCGAGAAACGTGGCGGCATCAGCGCCTTCAATTTCCAGCACGAATCGCCGCTCTTCCGACTTGCCGATATTCATGGTGATCGGCTTGAACTCAAGCGTGCCACCCAAGAATGGCCACTGGCCGCCCTTCACGTCAACCACGTAACCAGGCTTAAGATCGAAAACCAGATCACCATCCAGCACCTCAATGCCCGGATTGATCGAATCAACGTGAAGCTTCTGGTCAGGCGCGGTGACCAGCCCGAGAAGGTCTGTAAACACGATCTCGCCCGAGATGCCTTTCACCGGGCCAAAGGCCGCAGCAAAATCCAGCCCGTCGCTGGAAAAACGGCCCGTGCTGGTTACCCCGTCCGGTGTCCAGTTGATGCGCCCGGTTCCACGTAAAATGCCGCGCGCATTCGCGACCACCCCTAATGCCTGGCGGGTCACCTGGTGGGGCTGCAACTCTTTATCGAAAACCAATCCATCCACGAAGAGATTGGCATTACCCGTGCCCGTCCCGAGGTCATGGCGGATATCGGCGCGCACGACCTCGCGATCGACAACGGGGCTACGAAGCACTGCGTTGGCCACAATCCGGTTGTCGGCCAGCGTAAGTGACGCGCCGCGTGCTGTCAGCGGCTCGAATCGCGCCTCTGCTTCACGATCAACGAGTCGGAACGCCGCGTTTCCTATTTGCAACGCGCCCCCGGCATAGCGCCAGTCGCCATTGGCGTCGCGCAGATCAAGCGGCACCGCGCCCAGCATGATGTCAGAGCCAGAGAATCTGCCCGCAATATCGTTGCTGATTCGCGCGCTCAAGTTCGTGATCCGAAAATGGGATGCCGTTGCCTCTGGCCCTAATTGCACGGCAAGCGAACGGGCGCTGAGTTGCCCGGGCCATGCAAAGCCGATGGGGCCACTCGTGATGCGAATAGGCGATTCGCCGAGCATGCCTTCCACAGAGAGCGACGATGCGCCTGCGGCTATGCGGATGCCGTCGGGGCCGCTGCGCACAACTGCCTCGCCCGGCGGCGCGCACAGCACCAGCGACTGGCGCTTAAACGTAAGATTGGCATAGGTCAGCGAATCGAACTGCAACGGCGCGCAGCGGCGCCAGAGGGAAAGGCCTGATGCTGTCGACCAGTTTCCGGTGAGCGGAACCTCTAAGTTTTCAACCCTGCCGCCCGGCAGATCCCCTGTCAGCCGGGCCATGCCGGAAAAGCCCAGTGCGCCGCCCACAGACTGTACCAGCGCAAGGCGCGGGAGTTCCACCCGCGCGTTACCCGCACCGTACTCGGCCATTGTTACACCGATGGCGATCTGCCCATCGTCGGCAGCCTCCATCCGCCCGGTGATGCGTGGCAAACCTTCCCCGCCTGTAGATAGGTTTCCCGCCACCTGCGGCACACCATCGGCACCCAAGCCCAATTGCACGCGTGACACGGCAAGCAGCGCTTTACCGCTGGTCCCGTTGACCCGCGCACTTGGGACAGTCAGCATCCAGCTATTGCCGTCGCCACGGTACAAGAAATTACCAGCAAGGCTGCTGCTCTGTCCTTCCCGGCGCAGTGCGGTGCGGACCTGCCCCGCCAGCGGCGCCAACAGCGAATCTGCGCCGGCGCGCTGCGCTGCGGCCAGCATGGAATCTATGGTACTGCCAATATTCAGGCCGTCTCCGCTGACATCTCCTTCCGCTTCTATCCGTGAAAGGTCTTGGGTCATCCGGACCATGCCATCGACAGAGAGCGACGCCAGTTGAGCCTGCGGAACCTCAGCCGCGGCAGCCGCCAGCGAATACTGTGTTGTCAACACACCCTTGCGCCAAACAAAACGGGCATTCGCACCTGCACCGGCAAGCCGGTTCTTGCCGTATGCAAAGCCCAACGCCTTACCGCGCAGCCACCCTTCCCCGCCGTCGAGCGTCCGCGAACCGGTTACATCCAGTTCAATGTCGGATCGGCCCAGTTGCACGCTCTGGCCTGGGCACCGCAGTGCGGCGAGCCGCAACGGCCCGACGAAACGCGGGCGTTCACCCGTCACTGTCACCCGGCCAAAGAGGCTCGCGCGCCCAGTCTGGCAGTTGCCTGCCACCAGCCCCGGCGCCAAGGCGGCAAGACTGCCCGAGAACCCCCCGCGCAGGTGGCCCTCACCATCCACCTTTACGCCGACCGGACCATAATCAGATTCCAGCAGCCCGCGTCCGTCTTGGATTGCGATGTCGTAATCAGGCAGGCGTGCCGGCTCTTTCGTCTCTGCGAAGATGACAGGGTCGAGACTTCCGAAGCTGAGCTTGCCGTTGTGATATGTCCCATAAAGGCGTGGCTTCGTTATTGTGATTCGGCCGATCGCGGGCAGTCCCCAGCGCACGGCCATGGCAACGTCAACGCGCTCCACAGTGAGATCAGGGTCATTAGGATCACCCACCACGACGTTACGAATCACCTGACGGCGTGGACCGATCGATTCGATCTCATACGTCGCAGGAACACCCATCGTTGTGAGTTGGTCGGCGATCCAATTATCGGCAATCCCTTCCCGCTGCATCCATATGGCTGCGAAAATTACAATCAGCAGAGCGCCAGCGACGGCAACAATAACCCGTCCGCGGCTACGCTGGGTCAGCCGCGGATATGCCTCTTCACTATCAGATTGCGCCCTCAGATCGTCGTTAGCCATTCGCCACACACTTGCGCCCATGTCCTTGGAAAGGCAATGCGATGATACCCATGGCCCACGAACCCCAACTGTTTGCTGAACGAGGCAGCGCCCCCGCGGGTTCCGACAGCAGTGGGCATCGGGCGCGCCTTCGCAAACGGCTGCTGGAAGGCGGGTCAGAGGCTCTGGGTGATCACGAAATCATTGAATATTTGCTGATGACAGCGATCCCCCGTCGTGACGTAAAACCACTAGCTCGTACGCTGATTGACCGTTTTGGGTCGCTAGCGGGCGTACTTAACGCCGATCCTTCCGCATTGGCCCGGCACCCTGGCATGGGCGACACCAGCGCGGCGTCACTGAAGATTGTTGCCCTTGCCGCCCGCCGTATGGCTCGTGAACAGGTGCGTGAGCAGCCTGTTCTGGGCAACTGGCAGGCGCTGATCGACTATCTAACGATCGACATGGCCCATTTGACGGTTGAGCGCGTCCGGATTTTGTTCCTGAACCACCGCAACCTGTTGGTACATGATTGGCACGTGGGCGACGGCTCCATCGATGAGGCAGGCATCCACCCCCGCGAGGTGATCCGCAAAGCACTGGATATCGGCGCAACAGCGCTGATCCTCGTTCACAATCACCCTTCCGGATCACCTGAACCCAGCCGCGCCGACATCCAGGTGACCAACCGAATCGCCGAAGCCGGACGTCTTCTCGGCATCGTTGTGCATGACCACATCGTGATCGGACGGCACGGCCATGTATCCCTGAAAGCCAAGGGGCTGATCTGAAATGTGCGTTGCTTCCATAGCTTGGGACGCACATCCGCATTGGCTTCTGGTGGCCATTGGCAATCGGGATGAATATCATGAGCGCCCCTCCGCTCCACTCGCGCGGTGGGTCGACGGGAGCGGCATCGTCGCCGGTCGCGACTTGCGGGGCTGTGGCACATGGCTTGGCCTATCAGAGGCCGGGCGGTTTGCCTTGGTCACGAATTATCGCGTTCCGGAAGGCCCGCAGCCGGGCCGTCCTTCCCGCGGTGCACTGGTAACCGATCTGCTATCCGGTCTAAAGCCTGCCCGCATGGCAGAGATGAACGCCTTCAATCTGGTCTATGCGGACAGCAGTGGCGCAAGTTTCCTATCCAATTACCCTGAAGAACTTTCACTGCCACTCGATCCCGGAGTGCACGGACTTTCTAATGGTGGATTCGAAAACATCTGGCCCAAGACACGGCAGCTAAACGCTGCACTGGCCAATTGGCTACAAAATGACCTGCGAAATGCAGCACCGCTGCTTGATGCGCTGCGCGATGAGGCACCTTTCCCGTTGGATGGGCTACCTGAAGACGGGCCGGAGCCTTCCTATTCGCCTCTGTTTATCCGTGACCCGGTCTACGGCACGCGCTGTTCGACAGTGGTCGCCATCGCGCGAAGCGGCGGCGGGGTAATCATCGAACGGCGTTTCGATCCGGAGGGTAGGAACGCTGGCGAAACGAAGATCAGTTTCCACTGGCCAAAAAGCTGAGGCGATACGCCACTCTATTTTTCTTCCGATGCAAAATCGCCCCGTTGGCCGGGACCAAAGCAGGCGCGTGGGCGGTCACAAACAAAGACCGGCGCGGAAGCCTTGTGCCTTCCACGCCGGTCCTGTTTAATCGAAAGGTATGCCTTACTCTGGATCACTCAGAGATCGTCGTCCGCGTCCGGACCCGTCATCATCTCCCCGGCAAGACCTTCGGTTTTGCCGCGAATGGCAGCTTCCAGACGGCTCGCAAGTTCGGGGTTATCCTTGAGGTATGTTTTGGCGTTCTCTCGGCCCTGTCCGATGCGAATAGAGTCATAGCTGAACCAGGAGCCCGACTTTTCGACAATGCCAGCCTTGACGCCGAGGTCGAGGATTTCACCAATCTTTGAGATCCCTTCGCCATACATGATGTCGAATTCGACCTGCTTGAACGGCGGGGCCACCTTGTTCTTCACCACCTTCACACGCGTGGCGTTGCCAACGATATCGTCGCGATCCTTGATCTGACCAGTGCGGCGGATGTCGAGGCGGACCGACGCGTAGAACTTAAGCGCGTTACCGCCCGTCGTCGTTTCTGGATTGCCGTACATCACGCCAATTTTCATGCGCAGCTGGTTGATGAAGATCACCATGCAGCGCGAGCGGCTGATCGAACCGGTCAGCTTGCGCAGGCTCTGCGACATGAGACGGGCCTGAAGGCCCACATGGCTATCGCCCATTTCGCCCTCGATTTCAGCCCGAGGAACGAGTGCCGCGACCGAGTCGATCACCAGCACATCAATGGCATTGGAACGCACCAGCGTATCGACGATCTCCAACGCCTGCTCGCCGGTGTCCGGCTGCGAGACAATCAGTTCGTCAATATCGACGCCCAGCTTTTTGGCGTAAACCGGATCGAGCGCATGTTCGGCATCAACAAAAGCCGCAGTGCCACCACCGCGCTGCGCTTCGGCAATGACATGCAACGCCAACGTTGTCTTACCCGAGCTTTCCGGGCCATAGACCTCGATCACGCGACCGCGCGGCAGGCCGCCGACACCCAGCGCAATGTCCAGCCCAAGCGAACCCGTAGAGATCGCCTCCACTTGCATCGCTTCTTTCGAGCCGAGCTTCATCGCGCTGCCCTTGCCAAATGCGCGATCGATCTGCGCCAGCGCTGCTTCAAGCGCCTTCTGACGGTCCATTGAATCCTTGCCTTCCTGAATCAGTTTAAGCTGTGCAGCCATCATCCGTCCCCTTGCGTAAACAACCAACCCGGAAGGTCAATGGACAGTGATGTATCGGATTTGTTCCTATAGAACAAGAGTAGAACAGTATTTTCTGTATCACAGCCGTTCAACGTCGTGTGGCGCCGCTAAGTACGCCCGCCACCTTGTCGGAAATTTGCTGCACTGAAAACGGTTTGGCCAGAAACTGGACGTTGGCGATGCCAATTTCCCGCCGAAGCTGTTGTTCTGCATACCCTGACATAAAGAGGATCGGCATGTCTGGCACCCGCTGGCGAATCGCGCCCACCATAGTTGGGCCGTCCATGCTGGGCATGACCACGTCTGACACAACGATGTCGAACGCACCGCCCTGCTCTACCTTTTCCAGCCCCTCTTCGCCGTCGCGAGCGGTCGTTACAGTATAGCCGGCGCGCACCAACGCACGCTCGGCGACCATACGCACGGTGTCTTCATCCTCGACCAGCAGCACACGTCCGCCGCCTGACCATTGCGACTTCTGTTCTTCAGGAACCAGTGCCGATGCCACGGTATCGCCCGGGCCCGCGAAGTGGACAGGGAAGTACACGGAAAAACGCGTCCCCTTCCCGACTTCGCTGTCAGCAAAAATGAAGCCGCCGGACTGCTTTACGATGCCGTAAACAGTGGACAGGCCAAGGCCCGTGCCTTTGCCCTGCTCCTTGGTGGTAAAGAAGGGTTCGAAAATCTTGCCAAGATGATCTGCCGGAATGCCGGCCCCAGTGTCCTCGACAAACAGTGCCGTGTATTCGCCCTGCGACAGGATTTCGCTACGCATCGCCCGGACATCGGCTGACGTGATGCGTTTGGTGGAGATCGTCAGTTGCCCGCTGCCATCCCCCCGCGACTGCATGGCATCGCGGGCGTTCACAACGAGATTGACGATCACCTGTTCAAGCTGGGTAGGATCCGCGCGCACCGTGCCAAGATCGCGGTCGTGATGTACGGCAAGCTGGATCTTGCCGCCAATGAGCCGCTTGAGCATTTGCGATACATCAGAAACCACGTCGGGAAGCTGGAGCACTTCTGGCCGCAGCGTCTGTTGCCGTGAAAAGGCAAGGAGCTGCCGGGTCAGCGAGGCCGCGCGATTCGAATTGGCGCGAATCTGCTGAATGTCGTCATAATCTGAATCGCCCGGCGTATGGCGCAGCAACATCAGATCGCACGTACCCAGAATCGCCGTCAGGACATTATTGAAATCATGCGCCACGCCGCCGGCGAGTTGGCCAACAGCCTGCATCTTTGTGGCCTGCGCAACCTGACGCTTCAGGCGCGTCTCCTCGGAATTGTCGGTTAGCCCCAGCAACACTGCCGCCTCGCCAAGCCCCCGAACGCCTGCAAGGCTGAGCGACACAGGATCTTCCGACTGTGTTGACAGACGGATCGCAATATCGCCCGATGTCGCCGGGCCTTGCCCAAAACGGCGAACAGCATCGGATAGTGGTCCCTTGTCTTCACGCACGACAAGGTCGGTAGGATAGGTAGGCGGCTTTTCGCCCTCGCGCCCTGCGGCACGCATAAAGGCTACATTTGCGAACAGCAGGCGCCCATCGCGATCGGCCATAGCCAGCCCTAGCGGAAGCTGCGCCAGCAAAGCCTCCAGATGTGGGACAGCGGCCGATCCTTTGGCTGCACCACCGGTTCCGCCCATTCCGCTACTGGCCTCTACCAACAGCATAAGAGATGGCGTGGTTTCTGGATCGGGATCCCCCGGCTCGTCTGGATCGCTTACTGGCAGATAATAGATCGTCAGCGCAGTGCCGTTCCGCCCTTCCCGCGCCCACGTGATCCGATCACCATCCTCCTGGCGTAGCAGCGACACGAAATCGCGCCCGGCCATTGCGGCAAGTGGATCGCCAGTAGCGCGCTGGGCAAACCCTACGCTGGCCGCACGAATAATGCCGTCGGGATCGACGATAGCGGCGGCAAAGCCAGCCTGGCTCAACGCCCGGCCCGCCTTGCCATCAAGATGCTGCACAAGGTCAATTATCGGATCGGCAGATACGATCGGGCTGAAGCGCCAGACGAGATAATCCTCTGCCCTACCGCTCCGATCAACCTCGACGCGCCATTTGCCGCTCGTATTCTCGACCAGATCCGCCCGGCCAGACCCATCACGCCAGCCAGTACGCGCCGCGCGGGCCAGCCGTTCGAGAGATAAATCGTCCACCGGCAGTCGCAATGGCACATGGTCCTCGCCGAACCATTCGCCATAGAGCGAATTGGCGCAGACGAGGCGGTTGGCGCGATCCGTGATCGCTACCGCCGTGTCGCCATGTTCAATCGCCGCGACGGTAACCGACCAGTCCGGCAGGGCGAGTTCTGTCTCTTGTGCAGGCTCTCGGCGTCGGCTCAGCAGCAGCGCAAGCGCCCCAAGAACAAGGGTACCCGCCGCAAATCCGGCTGCCACCAACGGCTCACCCGTGACGAACCATAACAGTGCAAGGCTCAGCACCAGCGCACCGGCTACACCAGCCCATACAGGCAACGGGCCTGATGGTGACCGAGGCGGCCCCGCTGCGCTCACTCGATATCCCTTTCGGCCTGAAGCTTTTCAACCTTCGCCCGGCGCTTATGCCCCACCCACCAGCGCCAGCTAAACGCAGCGATGAAGTAGCCCGCCAGCGCGGATACCGACGCAATTATGGATAGGCCAAACACCAACGCCGGGGCGGCATCGGACAGCAACCACCGGGTCCAGTCTTCGAGCGGAGCACCACGTTCGTACAGGCCATAGAAGGTTCTGATATCGGCATGGAAACCAAACCGGTTACCGACATAGATCGCAGCCGCAAGGATGAGCGGCGTCGTGGCGGGATTCGATAGAAACGTCATCGCCGCGGCGAGAGGAATATTGCCGCGAAACGGCACACACATAAGCGCCGCGCCGACGATCTGTATGCCGGGTAGCAATGCGAAGATCCCGACCCCTAATCCAATTGCCACACCGCGGGGTACAGAGCGGCGGGTAAAGCGCCACAATTCCTGCCGCCGCGCAAAGGGGCGAATGTAGCGGTTGCGTTCCATTTCCTCCCGTTTGGGAAGGCTGCGATGCGCCCAGTTGGAAATGCGCGCAATCAGCCTGGTCATTTGTGGTCCCGCATGATGCGGGCCTGCTCGCGCTTCCAGTCCCGATCCTTGATCGTGTTGCGCTTGTCAGCCGTGTTCTTGCCCTTTGCGAGTGCCAACTCCACCTTCGCCCTGCCCCGGCTGTTGAAGTAGATCGACAGCGGCACCAGCGTCATGCCCTTGCGCTCCACCGCGCCATGCAGCTTGGCCAGCTCACGCTCTTTCAGCAACAGCTTGCGGGGTCGCTTGGGCTCATGATTATAGCGATTGCCGTGGCTGAATTCAGGAACGTTCGAATTGACCAGCCAGGCCTCATTGTTCCGGATCTCGGCATAGCTTTCGGCAATGGAACCTTCGCCGAAGCGGAGGGACTTAACCTCTGTTCCGGTCAAGGCGATTCCGGCCTCAAACACATCCTCGATAAAATAATCGTAACGCGCGCGGCGGTTCTCCGCGACGGTTTTCTGCTTGTCGAACTGAGCGTGTTGCGGACGGGCCATAATCGATCGGCATGTAGGGTTGGTTGGAGCAAAAGGAAACGGGCTAATCAAACCCCGCTACACAGATATATTTCAACCAATGCCCTGTCATCGGCATTCAGTGTCGGCAACCGTCGCCGCCATTTAGCCATCGGACGGCATTGTCGGCCCGACAAAGGCTGCGCTTCCGCCACCAAAGCCCATACCCTACCGCTAATCAGGACCTCGTTGGCCGATCAAACCAGCCCGGCGTGCTTCAGTGCAGCATCGACAGCGTTTCTGGCCGATTCATTGCAATTCACCAGCGGAAGGCGCAGTTCTTCGGTGATCCAGTCGTGCACACGGCTAAGCGCGTACTTGCAAGGGCCCGGCGATGCGTCTTCAAACATGGCGTAGTGCAGCGGATACAGCCGGTCATTCAGCTCCCGCGCCTTTTGTAGATCGTTGGCGGCACAGGCCGCCTGGAATTCGGCGCAAAGTTTCGGCGCGACGTTCGCCGTCACCGAGATGCAGCCGACGCCGCCAGCAGCATTGAACGGCAACGCCAGTTCATCGTCACCGGAAAGCTGTGCAAAATCCCCTTTGATACCCAGGCGGTGGTCTGTGACGCGCGACAGATCGCCGCTGGCATCCTTGATACCCACGAATCGGCCGGGAAAGCGGCGAGTGAGCTCACACACCGTTTCGGGCTTAAGATCCGTCACCGTGCGCGCAGGCACATTGTAAAGCACGATCGGGAGGTCGTTGTTTTCTGCCAGATATGAGAAATGCGCGAGCAATCCTTCCTGGCTTGGCCGGTTATAATAGGGCGCGACCAGCAACGCCGCCTGCGCCCCGCTCTTGTGCGAGAAGTTCATGTGCAGCAGCGAATTCATCGTGTCGTTGCTGCCGCAGCCGGCGATTACCGGGACGCGGCCCGCAGCCTGTTCCACGCAAACTTCGATCACCCGGTGGTGCTCAGCATTGGACAGAGTGGAATTCTCACCCGTCGTCCCGCAGGGTACTAACCCCGTTGAACCGTTGTCGATCTGCCAGTCGACCAGACGACGGAAAGCGGATTCGTCGAACACACCGTCGCGAAATGGAGTCACCAGAGCCGGAATCGAGCCGGAAAACATGGACAATACCCTTAGCTTTGCCCCATGTTACGCGAGCAGCGCAGGGGAATATCTTCGTTCACCGCCTGATAAGGAGCCTTTAGCGAAAATGTCCAGCATGGTGCGCGCAACAGGTATCGTTCTACTGCTAACAACATCGGTGTTCTCACCCTCCGCCCATGCTCAGGACGGCAGTGAGTGGGATCGTGCAAAGGCGCAAGCCGCAGCCAGCCAGCGCGGAAACATGGGCATGGCGATCGAACGTTGGAAATTGCTGTCCTCCACTGATCGCATGTCGTTTGCCGATTATTCCAGCTTCCTGTTGAGCTATCCGGGCTTTCCCGACGAGGATAAGATTCGCGGCTATGCGGAAAGGGCGCTGGATCGCGAATCAGTCGATTATGCGCGCGTGAACACTTTTTTCAGCCGCTACCCACCGCTTAGCAATTCGGCCCGCGCAAACCATGCCGTGGCGCTTATCGCGGCGCGGCGGCCCGAAGCCTCCACGGTAGCCTTGGCGGCATGGCGTGGCGGCCCGATGAGCGAAACGGCGTATCCGATCATTTTTTCGAACACCGCTGGCAAGATCACAGCGGCGGATCACGATGCCCGAATGGATGCCCTGCTGTGGGCCGGCCATATCCCCCAAGCCGAGCGGCAGATCGTTTACGTCTCTCCGGCCCGCCGTCAGGATTTCATGGCCCGGCTCGGCATGGTGAATGGGCGCGATCCGGCCTCGTTGGGCCTGTCACCCAGTAGCGATGCAATGCGCGATCCGGGTTATGTGTACAACCGGGTGCGCCAGCTTCGTCGCATGGGCGGCGCCAGCACTGCCGCAAGCATTCTTGCCACGCGCCCCACGGCTTCCAAACCGGCGCTGGAACCCGTTGCCTGGGTCAGTGAACTGCTAACAGTCGCACGGAGCGCCGATCCGCGCACGGCCGTGCGGATCGCTGGCTCCATCGACGATGCTTTCCCCGCCGGCACCGACGTCAGCCGCCTGTCGTTCAAGTTGCGCGATGATTATACATCGCTGATGTGGCTGGGTGGGACCAGCGGAATGCGGCTTGGCGACTATCGCAGCGCGGCCCCCCTGTTCTACCGCTATGGCACCGGTGCGCGCACCGGCTACACCCGCGCCAAAGGCTTTTACTGGGCAGGCCGCGCCATGAGCCAGGCCGGAGACAACGGCGCGGCGAGGCGTTATTTCGAACTGGCCGCCGCCACGCCTGACAATTTCTACGGACTGCTGGCGCTGGAGCGGCTGGGTCGCCCGGTTCCCCGGTTCAACGACTCACCCGGCGCGGCCGTCACGCCGCAGCAACGTGCAGCCTTCAATGCGCAACCCCTGACCGCCGCGGTGCGTGAAGTGGCGCATGACTACCAGTGGCGCACATCAATCCGCTTTTTCCGCCAGATCGCCGAAAACGCCGAAACAGAGGCCGATCACAGGATGGTCGCTGATCTTGCCCGTGAGATCGGCAGGCGCGACCTGGGCGTAATTCTGGGTCAGGCGGCGCATGGAGACGGCTATGGAAATTTCCATGCGATCGCTTTTCCGCTGATTCCCAACCCGCCGGGAAGCAACTGGACGGTGGTGCACGCAATCACTCGGCAGGAAAGCCAGTTCGCCATGAACGCGATAAGCCACGCGGGCGCGAGCGGGCTGATGCAGCTTATGCCGGGCACCGCACGCGAACAGGCAGGCAAATTGGGCATGTCGTACCAGCCATCATCGGTGATGACCGACGCCAATTACAACATCCGGCTGGGCGACGGCTATTTCTCGCGCATGCTGGACTATTTCGGCGGCAGCTACCCACTCGCTATTGCGGCGTACAATGCGGGTCCGGGCAACGTGAACAAGTTCATCCGGCAGAATGGCGATCCTCGCACTGGCGGCGTCGACTGGATCGACTGGATAGAGCGCATACCGCTGACGGAGACGCGCAATTATGTGCAGCGCGTGATGGAAAACATGGTCGTGTATGAAGCGATGCACCCAGAAAAAGCGCGATATCGCGGTAGTAATCCGACAAGCTTCTACTTGGGCAAGCGAACACCGGGTTGATCACGAAATCCAAGTCGCCAGCCACTCCCGACGCGGCCACGAAGCGCGCGGCGCCACCGATCACGCCTGCTGGCTTGGCAGCTCTGCGCGCGCGGTATGACCACCTGCTGGGCACCGAACGTCCGGCGATCGTAGAGATCGTAAGCTGGGCGGCAGGCAATGGCGATCGCAGCGAAAACGGCGACTACATATATGGCCGCAAGCGCATGCGGGAAATTGATCGAGAGCTCGCATTCCTGGCGAAGCGGATGAAAGCCTTGCGCGCCATCGACCCTGCTGCCCAGACCGACCGCACCCGCGCATGGTTCGGCGCCACTGTCACCATCGCAGATGAGGACGACAATCATCGTACTATCACGCTGGTCGGAGATGATGAGCAGGATGCAGGGAAAGGCCTTGTCGGCTGGAGCGCGCCCCTCGCCCGCGCAATAAGGGGCGCCGCCGCAGGAGACCTTCGCCGCGTGAGGCTTCCCGGCGGCGAAAAGGAATGGGAAATCGTGTCTATCGCCTATCCAGAGGCGTAACATCGTATCACCGGTTTAAGTATCGAAGCGTTGTTTCCTCTACCGCAACGCTGCGGAACACGACATACTACAGAAATTATGGCCCGAAGAATGGCCGGATATTCATGTGAGAGGATGACATGACAGGCATAACCGTACGCAACCTCAGGGACGATTTGTCCTTTGGCGCACGCATCGATGGCGTAAACTGGGACAACATCAACGACGAGGCGGTGCGCGCCCAGATCAATGATGTTTTCGAAAAACGCGGCATGATCGTATTCGAGAACATGGAGCCAACGTCGAAAATGCAGGTCGCGCTCAGCACGGTCTTTGGCCCGCTGAAGGATCACCCAACCAAATCTACACCCCGCGATGACGAAACGGGCGGTGCCGCGCTAGGCGTGATCGACATGCACTATCGGCCCAGTGACGATCCCGATGACGTCGCCGGCTTGGTGGAAATCGACGGGAAGCGCCTCGCAAGGTTCTCCCCTTGGCATTTCGACCACTGCTATAATGATGAACTGAACTATGCTGGCGTGCTGCGCGCACCGATCAACGCGCCGGAAGGTGGCCGCACCGGCTTTGCGGACGGCATAGAACTTTACGACAGATTCCCTCAGGCGCTGCGCGACCGGCTGGAAGATCTCAACATCATCTACACGCTCGACACGCGCCTGACGAAGATGCGCTTCGGCGTGAACTTCAATCCCTTGGCTGATCCAGTGGAAACGAAGGATCTGCTCAAGGAAGTCGCTATCTTCCCTCGCGCAATGCATCCAGCGATCTGGACGCGCAAAAGCGGCGAGAAAGTGCTGCATATTGGGCCGTGGATGTCTGTTGGGGTAGAGCATAACGAAGACCCCGAAGGCGACGCATTTTACGAAGAAGTCTGCCAGACAATCAACCAGCTCTGCACGGGCACAGCAGCCTATTGGCATGACTGGAAGCCCACGGACATGCTGATCTGGGACAATTGGCGCATGGTCCATGCCGTAGAGGGCTGCGACGCAAAATATGAACGCCAGACCCTGCGCACCACCATCAAGGGCGATTACGGCCTTGGCTATTTTGAGGACGGGAAAAAGATTGGCGAAGTCTTTCGCGAAGTCGCCTGAGCCGACGACGGGTCGGCGAGGGGAAGTTTCCTGCCGACCCGCTCCTCTCCTGATCTGCGGGCAAGTGTAACTGCCCATCTTTTCTCGGCAGACCTGTTCTGCAATGAACTGCGCAATGCCGACGATCACCTTGCCCAACGAAGTCCCGCGGCTTCCGCTTCCGCCTGAACGATTGTCGGCTGCTGCCGCGGCCCCGCGCCATGCCTTCACAGGGTGGGTGCGCGGATGATGCGAGCACTGCTTATGGCCGTCGCGCTGCTGTCCAGTTCAACCGAAGCGTTGGCCCGTGACAGTCTTGGCGTATTTGAAAGCTGGGGGGCGTTTCGCGATCCCAACGTCCCGCGTTGCTACGCCATCGCGGCAGCCGAACCCGCCAGCCGCCAGCGCGATTACCAACCCTATTCCAGCATCGGCACATGGCCAAAGCGCGGAGTACGCGGCCAGGTGCATTTCCGGCTGTCGCGGCAACTTACTTCGCCAGGCCGCATCACCCTATCGATTGCCGGCCACAGGTTTGAGCTTGAGGGCGGCGGAGGGGACGCCTGGGCCGCCGATCCGCGCATGAATGCGGCCATCATCGCTGCCATGCGATCCGCCCAATGGATGACGGTCACGGCACGCGATTCGCAGCACCGACGCTTCTCTGACAGCTGGAAACTGACAGGTGTCGCGACCGCGATGGACGCTGCCACGGTAGGGTGCGCGCAGCTGCGGTAGCTTTTCAGGCCGACTCGCACTATATGCGCGCCTCTCATGGCAGACACACAACTAATGCAGATTCCCGGGCACATCGACCCGCTTCCGGTACCGCGCGACATTACACCGCGTGAGGACGGGCGCGTCGACCTTATTGGGTTGCCCCGCAAGCGGATCGCCGAACTGTTCGAAAACGCCGGCCTTGAAGCCCGTCAGGCGAAGCTGCGCGCCAAGCAGGTTTACCACTGGCTGTACCATCGCGGCGTCACGGAATTTGAGGCGATGACCGACATCGCCAAGTCCATGCGCCCATGGATGACCGAGCGCTTCATCCTTGGTCGGCCCGAAATCGTCGAGGCCCAGCATTCCACGGACGGCACCCGCAAGTGGCTGCTCCGCACGGCCGACAACCACGATTTTGAAATGGTTTTCATCCCCGATGCGGGCCGTGGCACGCTGTGTGTTTCAAGCCAGGTGGGCTGCACGCTCAACTGCCGCTTCTGCCACACCGGCACCATGCGGCTTGTCCGTAACCTGACCGCTGGCGAGATCGTAGGCCAGGTCATGCTCGCGCGTGACGCGCTGGGCGAATGGCCGAAAGGGCGGATGGACTTTGCCGACAACGATCTTGAGACTGGCGATGACGATGAAGGCGATTATTCGCCCGACGGCCGCCTGCTGACCAACATCGTCATGATGGGCATGGGCGAACCGCTGTATAATTTCGACAACGTCCGCGATGCGCTAAAGCTGGTGATGGACGGCGAAGGCCTTGCCCTGTCAAAGCGCCGGATCACGCTTTCGACCAGCGGTGTCGTGCCACTTATGGCCCGCGCCGGAGAGGAAATCGGCGTCAATCTTGCCGTTTCACTGCACGCGGTGACCAAGGAGGTGCGCGACGAAATCGTGCCAATCAACCGCAAGTACGGCATCGAGGAATTGCTGCAGGCCTGCGCCGATTACCCCAAGGCCTCCAACGCGCGGCGCATCACATTTGAATATGTGATGCTGAAGGACAAAAACGACAGCGACGACGACGCGCACGAGTTGGTTCGGCTGATCAAGCATTACAAGCTGCCCGCCAAGGTGAACCTTATTCCGTTCAACCCATGGCCCGGCACTCCCTATGAATGCTCGACAGATGAACGTATTCGCCGCTTCTCGAACATCGTGTTCGAGGCTGGCATCAGCGCACCTATCCGCACACCCCGCGGTCGTGATATCGATGCCGCCTGCGGCCAGTTGAAGACCGCTGCGGAAAAGAAAAGCCGGGCAGAACTCGAACGGCTATATGCGGAGAAAGAAGCCGCGCTGGGGTAAATCCTTCGGAGCCAAGCTGACGGCGCGGGCCAATCCATTCAGGATGGGCGCCCGCGCTATCGACAAGGCGCACCTTTCACGCAACGTCGGCATGAGCTGTCGCGGGCTCTTCCCCTCTGAAGAAGGGCGCGTCACAATTCGCCCCAGCAGCGATCATTTCAACCCTGCCGCCGACCCACACCTCACCTGCGGCATCGATCGAGCAATACACCAAGCCGTCTGCGCCGGTTTTCCGGCCTTGCGCGGCGATATAGCTGTCATTCGCCAAACCTTGGGCGAACAGATATTGGGCGGCGGCGGCTTGGAAGCTGCCCCCCGCCCACGCGCAGCCACGCATGACAACTTCCCAGCGTGGGATGGCCTGCGAAAGGCAACTCGCCTGCCGGATAGAAAATACGCACACGGTAATCCGCACCGGGATCGGTCGGGGGCAGCAAGAACGTCGTTTCAGAAAAATTCAGCCACCGCGCAAGTGCCAACATCTGCCCGCTATCCAACGCCTCTGCACCATGCACCACGGCCAGCGGATTGCCTGCCAAAGTCCGTGCGCCAAACACGTCGACAAGATCCAGCTTCATTTCCCGATCTCCATACGGCAGGCCTTCGCCACAGCGAAATCACGCGGGTTCAACTATTTCCGGTTTTCTAGTTGCGTCCACTGTGCTTGGCTATCGCCATGCTACCCGCAGTGTTCATTTCCGGCGGCGCCAAGCGCATTGGGGCCGCTCTAGCCCGCGGCTTCGCCCATGCTGGCTGGCATGTGGTGATCCATTACGGCACATCGCATCAACAAGCCGCTGCTCTGGCAGCCACCCTGCCTTCTGCCGAATGCGTGCCGTGCGACCTCAAGGACGGCGATGCCGCGGCCGCCATGATTGAGGCACTCGCCGCCCGCCTGCCGGACTGGCGGGTGCTGGTGAACAGCGCAGCGGTGTTTGAAAGGGACACGGCCCACAACCTCGACCCGGCGGTTTTCGCCGAAGCCATGACCGTCAATGCCGAGACGCCCACGCGCATGGCGCAGGCTTTCCTGAATTCGGCGAGGGCGAATGGCGGACGGCGCGTGATCAACTTCACCGACCAGAAACTGCTGAACCCCAACCCGGATTTCTTCTCGTACACCATGGCGAAGCATGCCTTTGCCGGAACACTCCGCATGCAGGCCATGGCGCAGCAGTGCCGGGCCGATCGTATCTATGGCATGGCCCCCGGCGCGATCCTGCCCAGCTTCGATCAGGTTGAGACTGAGCATGAAGTCAGCGGCCGAATGAACCTTCTGTCTCGCCTGACCGACGCCACAGAGCTTGCCGATGCGGCGCTGTTCCTTGCCGAAGGCTGGCTGGCAAGCGGCGAAACTCTATTTGTGGATTCCGGCCAGCATTTGCTCGCCCAACCGCGTGATGTGCTCTACCTCGCGCGGCAATGAACGAAGCCTTCCTTGCATCGGTAGCCGTCGTGGCTCTGGCTGAAATTGGCGACAAAACGATGCTGCTGGCAATCATGCTGTCAGCGCGGTTGCGAGCGCCTTGGCAGATTCTGGCAGGCATCTTCGTCGCTACGCTTCTGAATCACGCACTAGCTGCACTCCTGGGCCAGCAAGTAGCCGGGCTGGTCGATGCCCAGTGGTTCCGCATTGCGATTGCGCTGGGCTTCATCGCCATGGCCGCGTGGACGCTCATCCCGGACAAGCTGGACGACAGCGACGGCGGTTTCCGGCAGCGCGGCAGCCCTTTTTGGACGACCCTTATCGCGTTCTTCCTGGTAGAAATGGGCGACAAAACGCAGGTTGCAACGATCGCGCTGGGCGCGCAATTCGGTGACGTGCCTATGGTCGCACTGGGAACCACCTTGGGCATGATGATCGCCAATACACCTGCGGTATTTCTGGGTCACGAGCTAGTTAGCCGCATCTCACTGCGCGTTACACGCATCATCGCTGCCCTGCTGTTTCTGTTTCTGGGCCTGTGGCAACTGGCCGAAACCCTGCGCATTATATGAATGCTTATTGATACTTGCGAATAACCTTGCAGAGGTTAGTCTCTGAAGTTCACGTACGGCAGAATAGCAAGGGCCGCTGCATGAGCGTTAAGCTGCTGGAAAGTTTTCTTGGCCGGATGGTCCGGCACGGAACATTGGAAGTCGTGCATGCGGACGGCACCATAAGCCGGCTGGGAACCCCGAAACCGGGCTTTCCGGATCTCCGCGTCCGCTTCACCGACAATCGCGTGATACGCGATTTCATGCTCGACCCGCGTCTGGGTGCCGGAGAGGCCTTTATTGATGGTCGCTTGATCATCGAACAGGGTGACGTCATGGAACTGGCTACTCTTGTCCGTGCCAACGCCCCGTGGGAACGGCGTGGGCGGCTGCAAAACCACAGCCGATTCAAACGGCTACGTCAAAAGCTGGCGACGCTTGCGGATGGCCTCAACACCGTCGCCCGTTCAAAAGCCAATGTCGCCCATCACTATGACATCGGCAACGACCTCTACCGCCTGTTCCTCGACAGCGACCACATGCAGTATAGCTGCGCCTACTGGCCGCGTGACGATATGACCCTTGAAGAGGCGCAGGAAGCCAAGCTGGCGCACATCGCCGCCAAACTGGCGTTGAAGCCCGGCCAGCGCGTACTTGATATTGGCTGCGGGTGGGGCGGCATGGCGATCTATCTTGCCCGAAATGCCGGCGCGTCGGTGTTAGGAGTTACCCTTAGCGAAGAACAGCTTGTCCTCGCCCGCGAACGCGCCAATGCAGCAGGCGTTTCCGACAAGGTGAGCTTTGAACTTTTGGATTATCGGGACCTTGCAAAGCGGGGCGCCCGGTTTGACCGCATCGTATCAGTGGGCATGTTCGAACATGTCGGGCGAGCGCAGTTCAGCCACTTCTTCCGCGCTTGCGCAAGCATGCTGGAAGACGACGGCGCGATGCTGCTCCACACCATTGGCCGGATGGGCGGCCCCGGTGTAACCGACGCCTTCACCCGTAAATATATTTTTCCCGGGGGCTACATCCCGGCACTTAGCGAAACTGTTGCCGCCAGCGAACGCTTCCGCATGATCGCCACAGATGTCGAGACTCTGCGGCTGCATTACGCCAGAACCCTGCGCGAATGGTACAAGCGGACGGTGGCGCACAAGAACCAGATCGAGGCGCTGCTTGACGCGCGGTTCTATCGAATGTGGTGCTTCTATCTTGCCGGGGCGACCTCCGCCTTCGAAAGTGGAGGCCTGTGCAACTACCAGATCCAATATGCTCGCAACCGGCACGCTCTCCCCCTGACGCGGGATTACATCAGCGACGCAGAGCAGGACTATCTCTCCGCATCATCCGAGCAGACGGAAATGGCAGAGCCAAGCGTCCTTCGAGGGGCCTAACAGTTGCGATAATGCGCCCCTGCTGCTAGCGCGCCCGCGCCTTCAGCCGACGGAGTCCGGAATGTCAGATATCAAACGAGTCGTCCTTGCCTATTCGGGCGGTCTCGACACATCCGTGATCCTCAAGTGGCTGCAGGTAACCTACGGCTGTGAAGTCGTTACTTTTACAGCCGATCTTGGCCAGGGTGAAGAGCTGGAACCAGCCCGCGCCAAGGCAAAGCTGATGGGCGTTCCGGACCATCACATTTACATCGACGACCTGCGCGAAGAATTCGTGCGCGACTTCGTCTTCCCGATGATGCGCGCCAATGCCCGCTATGAAGGCGATTATCTGCTGGGCACGTCTATCGCGCGCCCACTGATTTCCAAGCGGCTGATCGAAATCGCCCGTGAAACCGGCGCCGATGCGATCGCCCACGGCGCCACCGGCAAAGGCAACGACCAGGTACGGTTCGAACTTTCCGCCTATGCACTGGAACCAAACATTCGAGTTATCGCTCCGTGGCGCGAATGGGATCTGACCAGCCGTACGGCCCTGATCGCCTGGGCTGAAGAGCACCAGATCCCCGTACCCAAGGACAAGCGCGGCGAAAGCCCCTTCTCCACCGATGCCAATCTTCTGCACACCTCATCCGAAGGCAAGGTGCTGGAAGACCCGTGGGAAGAAGTGCCGGACTACGTTTTCTCGCGCACCGTTAATCCTGAGGACGCGCCGGATCAGCCGGAATACATCACCATCGACTTTGAACGCGGCGACGGCGTCGCGCTGAACGGTAACGCAATGAGCCCCGCCACATTGCTGACCGCGCTGAACGAACTTGGCCGCAAGCACGGCATCGGCAGACTGGACCTTGTCGAAAACCGCTTCGTCGGCATGAAGAGCCGGGGCATGTATGAAACGCCGGGAGGCGAGATCTATGCCCGTGCCCATCGCGGTATCGAACAGATTACGCTGGATCGCGGTGCAGCCCATCTGAAGGATGAGCTGATGCCCCGCTATGCAGAACTTATCTACAATGGCTTCTGGTTCGCGCCAGAGCGCGAGATGCTGCAAGCCGCCATCGACCATTCGCAGGAGAAGGTCTCCGGCACCGTTCGCCTCAAGCTCTACAAGGGCATGGCGCAGGTAGTAGGCCGCAAATCACCCAATTCTCTCTATTCAGAACGCCACGTGACGTTTGAAGACGATGCAGGTGCCTACGACCAGAAGGACGCAGCGGGCTTCATCAAGCTCAACGCCCTGCGCCTGAGGCTGCTCGCGCAGCGCGATCGGTAACGGAACTTTCCCACCGCCCCTCTCCTTAAAAGGAGGGGCGGCGCTACAGTGCGAATTTCCGCCGCGCTGGGCAAAAAATCCCGAATCGCGCTGCACCGCACACACATTGTCCACAGCGACCGGCTACTTATCCACCATCCTGTTTGGTTGCTGTGGATAACTTTGCCTGCATGATCTTGAACGACTCAGTGATGAGGCGCAGCCTTCAATCATCGAGAGAGACAAAATTGACAATCTTTTCCGACTAACGTCTTGAAAAGTTTATTTATTTTAGATCAATCGAGACGGCGGCAATGCCCCGCAATGACATCGGAAAACATTCCGGAAAGGTCTCACCGCCATTCCGGAAACCGCAGATGTAGTGAAGGGTTAGCCATCGGTAGCCAAAATGCAGCGGCCCCTGGATGAGATGGCAGTTGACCCACTTTCGAGCGGATCGGCAGCCGAATTTGAAAAGAGCCAAGGCGAGACAGCAACCCTCACGGGAAGCCCTCCCGCTGGACAACGCAGCAGTGCGGCTAAGGACCGCCAGGCGCGTGGTGACGTTCCCCCGGAGCAGATCCCACGCCTGACGGACCGCCGCCCCCGACGAGGGAGCACCCGCTTCCCACCGGAAGCAAGCAGGGGCTGGCAGCAATGCCGGCCTCTTTGCTTATGAGGCGCGGGAGCGTTGGTTACGAATTCGCCATGAGAGGTGACGCGCAGTGAAGAATAGGCGCGCGGGAAATGTCGCGGTTTACGACTTCAACAGCAGCATAAACCTTGTTCCATCTCTCCAATTAAGGAGGGATACTCAGGTGCCTCAACCGCGCTTACAGGGCGTTGCTCCGGCCTATCCCATGGGGGACACCGACGCTGCCTCATTTCTTCGCCAGTTGCCCGCGTACGGCACCGCCCGGATATGCGGCGTTGTGCACGTTGACGTAATAACCGTCTGCATCAGCCACGATTGGCTTCAGAACGTCCGGTTCCACCGCGACACAGATGTCGCTACCAAGTTCCAGTGTCACAACCGGTGGCCCGTTGACACCCGCAGCGCCAGTATGGACATGCGCCATTGTTACCTTGTCGACCTTGTCGGCCGTCAAAGTGTAGCAAAAGTCCCCGGCATCGGCGTCGATTTCAACCGTGAACGCCCCCGTCCCATCTGCATCACCGCCGCCGGGCTCATTCGCTCCGCTAAACGTTGCAACTAGCGTAACCGGGGCTGCCACCGCAGGAACCGAAAGCACGGCGGCAAATGCAGCCCCGAGAAGCAGTATAGGCCCGTTCATCGCGATTTCCTCTCAGGCATATCTTTGATATCCGCGACGCTACCAGCAGGGGCATGGCAATGCCAAGTCCCTGCTTTTCCCAACAATCATATCGTGCCGTGCCGCGTCTGTGGATTCGGCGTGTCCTTGAACTCAGATCTCAGCTGGCCGAGCCATGGCAGTGCTTGTACTTCTGGCCCGAACCGCAGGGACATGGCGCATTGCGCGACAAGCCAAGGCTGACATAGGGGTCGCCTCCAACTGGGGCCGCCGCTGCCAGCGCCAACCCTGCATCGCCCAACGCGTCATTCTCGCCGGTGAACGGGTCGATATGGCTCGTGAGGAAATCGGGCAGTTCGGGAAGCTGGATTTCCTGCGGATCCTGAAAGCGCAATTCACTGGTGGCGAGGATACGGGTCACATCCTCACGCAGCGCCTCCAGCATCTTTTCGAACAGGCCGAAGGCTTCATGTTTGTATTCGTTGATTGGCGTCTTCTGGGCGTAGGCACGCAGGAAAACGACCTGCCGTAGCGCGTCTAGCGTGGCGAGGTGTTCCTTCCAATGGAAGTCGAGCCGTTCCAGCAGAACGCTCTTTTCCACCTGCCGCCAGATACCCTCGTCACCGCCGATCCGCTTGCTATCCACTGAAGCATCGGCAGCATCGGAGATACGCTCTTCGATGGTATCGGGCTCCATACCGTCCTCGGCAAGCCAATCGTCAATAGGCGGTTCAATGCCAAGAACGTCCTTCACCCGCTCCTTCAGGCCCGCGATGTCCCACTGCTCTGGATAGGAGTTTGGCGGACAGGCCGTACCAACAATCTTGTTTACGGTGTCGCGGCGCATGTCGATCACCACATCGTCAACCGTTTCCGCATCCATGATATCTGCGCGCTGCTCGTAAACGACCTTGCGCTGGTCATTCATCACATCGTCGTATTCGACAACCTGCTTGCGGACATCGTAGTTGCGCGCTTCAACCTTCTTCTGCGCCGTCTCGATTGCCTTCGACAGCCACTTTGAGCCAATCGCCTCGCCATCCGAGAGGTTGGAATTCATCATGCGGGAGAACAGCGTGTCCGGGCCGAAGATGCGCAGCAGGTCATCCTCAAGACAAAGGTAGAATTTGCTGAGGCCAGGGTCGCCTTGGCGGCCGGACCGGCCACGCAGCTGATTATCGATACGCCGGCTTTCGTGCCGCTCCGTGCCGATAACGCATAGGCCGCCCGCTGCCAGAACGGCTTCCTTTTCTACCGCCACTTCCTCCTTGATACGGGCCAGGCCCGCATCGCGTTCCGGTCCTTCGGGCACATCGGCCAGTTCATCGTCGATACGGAATTCGACATTGCCGCCGAGCTGAATGTCAGTGCCGCGGCCCGCCATGTTGGTGGCGATGGTGACAGCTCCAAGCCTGCCCGCCTGGGCGACGATATGCGCTTCCATTTCGTGGAAGCGCGCGTTGAGCACGTTGTGCTTCACGCCCTCCTGACGCAGAAACTCCGACAACATTTCTGACTTTTCGATCGAAACCGTGCCAACCAACACCGGTTGGCCCGCCTTGCTTTTCTCACCGATAAGCTTGGCAATCGCCTGGAACTTGTCGTTGGTGTTCTTGTAGAATTCATCCTCTTCATCGACTCTGCGAACCGGCAGATTGGTGGGGATGGTAACCACGTTCATCTTGTAGATGTCATAGAATTCCGCGGCTTCCGTCGCCGCCGTGCCCGTCATGCCGCCCAGCTTTGGGTACATGCGGAAATAGTTCTGGAACGTGATCGAGGCCATTGTCTGGTTCTCGGGCTCGATCTTCACGCCTTCCTTGGCTTCGACGGCCTGATGCAAGCCGTTGGACCAACGTCGGCCATCCATCATGCGGCCCGTGAACTCATCGATAATGACGATCTTGCCGTCCTTGATGATGTAGTCGATGTCCCGCTTGAACATGACATTGCCCTTCAGGGCCTGGTCGAGGTGATGAACTACCTGGGTGTTCTCCACGTCATACAGGTTCGAGCCGACAAGCAGGCCGGCTTCTTCCAGTTTGCGTTCCACCCATTCCACGCCGTCCTCAGTCAGCGTGATGTTCTTCGTCTTCTCATCGGCTTCGTAAAGTTCCGGCGTGATCTGCTTCACCACCGCATCAACCGCGACGTATAGCTCTGACTTGTCCTCGGTCGGGCCAGAGATGATGAGCGGTGTGCGTGCCTCGTCGATCAGGATCGAGTCCACTTCGTCTACAATCGCGAAATTGAAGGGCCGGTGCACCATCTGGCCCCGTTCCTGCTTCATGTTGTCACGCAGGTAATCGAAACCAAGCTCGTTGTTGGTCGCATAGGTGATGTCGGAATTATAAGCGTCGCGCCGTTCATGCTCTGGCAGGTTGGGCACTATGATGCCCACCGTCAGCCCAAGGAAGCGATAGACCTGCCCCATCCATTCAGCGTCACGGCGGGCAAGGTAATCGTTGACGGTAACGACATGAACGCCCTTGCCCTCAATCGCATTGAGATAGACCCCCAACGTCGCAACAAGCGTCTTGCCTTCACCCGTGCGCATTTCGGCGATTTCACCGCGGTGGAGCACGATGCCGCCAACCATCTGTGTGTCGAAATGCCGCATACCCAGAACGCGCTTTGATGCCTCACGCATGGTGGCAAAAGCTTCGGGAAGGATGTCGTCAAGCGTGCTTCCCTGCGCAAGCATCTCGCGGAACTTGTCAGTCTGTTCGCGAAGCTCATCATCGCTCATTTCCGCCAAGGCGGGTTCGAACGCATTGATATGCTGAACAATTTTTTCAAGCTTCTTAACGTAGCGGTCGTTGGAGGAGCCAAAAATGGATTTGGCGAATGCGCCGATCATGAGGAATCCTGTATGTAATGGGTAAGATGATGCCGCCGCGCGAAACATGATGTCGCGGGGCGGCGCTGCCGGGCTAGGCCGGAATAGGAATGATTAAGCGGCGCGCTATTCGCGCGCGCGATCGATGCCGAGTTGGACCGATGGGATGTAAACCGGGTTACGAACCGGTTTCACGCAATCACTGCGACGGTCTTGCCATTTAGGCCGCGGCGCAGGTGCAGTGGCGTTCTGGCGGCGTGCAGCGGCACGGTCCCCAGCTGATGGTATCGCGATGGAGCCTACTTCCGCGCCGCCCACAGAACACATGCGCGTAGCGGCTGGAGCGCCGGTAGCGACAAGTCCCGTGAGCAGGGCAAGGAAGGCGAGCATGATGCGCGTCATCGTGTGCCATAGATAAGCCTAAGAGGTTTGACAGTCCAGCCCGGATGAATGCGTCGGCTACAATGGATCGTGGACGAATTGCGCATGACTTTCTAAGGCCACCTCCATGTCTGACGCCACTTCCCCACTCGCCACACCCTTCCCCGAATTGCCGCAGATCGCTGGCGTGACGCCGCACATCGCGCGCGCAGGATACAAGGATTGGGGTCGCTGCGACCTGACCTTCGTCGAACTGGCTCCAGGAACGGCGGTTGCAGGCGTGTTCACACGTAATGTCTGTTGCTCATCTGAAGTAGAGCTGGGCCGCGAGAATGTCCGGCAAGGTATCGCTCGGGCGCTGGTGGTAAATGCCGGCAATGCGAACGCTTTCACCGGCTATCGCGGGCGTGAAACGGTAGAACAGATTATGGCGCAAGTTGCGGACCATCTCGACTGCGCAAAGGAAGAGGTCTTCGTCTCGTCAACCGGTGTGATCGGGGTGCCGCTGCCCAAGGACAAGGCCCGCGCCGGCGTGGATGCGGCACTGGCTGCCAAGCCGTGCACGTGGGAGGATGCCGCCCGCACGATTGGCACTACTGACACCTTCCCCAAGGGCGCTGTGGCGCAGGCTGTGATTGGCGACAAGACCGTGACACTGGCCGCCATCGTCAAGGGCAGCGGCATGATCGCGCCCGACATGGCCACGATGCTGGGCTACATCTTCACCGACGCAGCCGTGGAACCAGCGTTCCTGCAGAAGCTGCTGTCGGCGGCTAACGTACAGACATTCAGTTGCATCACCGTGGACAGCGACACCTCCACAAGCGACACGGTGCTCGCCTTCGCCACAGGCCAGGCTGGTAACGCCCCCCTCACCTCATTTGATGATGCGGGCGCCGATGCTTTTGCCGCTGCGCTGCACGATGTGTGCCGCCAACTTGCCCACCTTGTCGTCCGCGACGGCGAAGGCGCGCAGAAATTCATCGCCGTCAGCGTGTCGGGGGCGGTCAGCGACGAAAGCGCTCGTACCGTTGGCCTCGCCATCGCCAACTCACCACTGGTCAAGACCGCGATCGCCGGGGAAGACGCCAATTGGGGCCGCGTCGTCATGGCTGTCGGCAAGGCCGGTGAACCCGCAGACCGTGACAAGCTCTCTATCGGATTTGGTGGAACATGGGCGGCGCGCGACGGCCAACCTCTGGCCGATTACGACGAGGCTCCTGTTGCTGCCCATCTGAAAGGCCGCGATGTGACGCTGGAGGTCGATCTCGGGTTGGGTGAAGGCCGCGCAACCGTTTGGACCTGCGACCTGACGCACGGCTACATCACGATCAACGCCGATTACCGGAGCTGAAACCATGCTGACGATCTGGGGCCGCCTGAACTCTCACAACGTCAAGAAAGTCGCGTGGTTGGCCGAGGAACTCAGCCTTGAATACCGCCGCATCGACGTTGGCGGAAAATTTGGCATGGATGCCGAATACCTCGCCAAAAACCCCAACGCGCTGATCCCAACAATCGAGGACGACAAAGTCGTTCTGTGGGAATCTAACGCAATCCTGCGCTATCTGGCGGCCGAGTATGGGGGCGATCGGTGGTGGCCTGCCGATCCGGCCCAACGCGCCTTGGGCGACCGCTGGATGGACTGGCAGGGCGGCTATGCAGATGCGCAGCGCGATGCCTTCGTGAACCTTGTCCGAAGGGCCGAAAGCGAACGGGACACGGCCGCGATTGAACGCTCCATCTCCGCCAGTGCGCGACAGCTTGCCGTGTTGGACCGCTATCTGGGAGAAACGCCCTGGCTTTCCGGCGATGACTTTGGGATCGGCGACATTCCCATGGGTGTCTATGCCTACACATGGTTCACCCTGCCCATCACACGGCCTGCGTTTCCCAACATAGAGCGTTGGTACGACCATATCCGCCAGCGGCCCGGATTTGCCGCACAAGTAGCGATCCCATTGTCATGAGCATTCCAATGCCGGGAGCCGAATTGACCCGCGCTGTCCATGCCATCATGGCCGACGCGGCTGAGCGCGCAATCCTGCCGCGCTATCAAGCCCTCGCCGCCCATGAAATATCGGAAAAGGCGAAGGACGATGTTGTCACTATCGCCGATAGCGAAGCCGAAGACATCCTTACCGGGCAGTTGTTAAAGCTCTTGCCTGAAGCCACCGTTGTCGGAGAAGAGGCCGTGCATACCGATCCGACGGTGCTCAACCGGCTGGGCGATGCGCTGTGCTGGATCGTCGATCCACTGGACGGCACCAACAATTTCGCATCGGGCAAGCCACCCTTCGGAATACTTGTGGCGCTGGCCGAACGGGGTGAAACGATTGGCGGCTGGATCCTTGATCCGCTGACCGGCCGCTTCTGCCATGCCGAACGCGGCACGGGCGCGTTCATCAATCACGAGCCGGTGCTTTCGCGCTCAAGTGGGCAGCCTTCGCCGATCGCTGGCATCTCAATGCTGTATATGGACCCTGCGCGGCGCGAAGCGGTAAAACAGCACATCGCGCCGCATTACACACTAGTCGATATCCCGCGCTGCGCTGCGGAACAGTATCCCAGGCTGGTACTGGGGACCAACGACGTATCGATTTTTGAACGTACCCTTCCATGGGACCACGCCGCCGGTGTTCTGTTCCTTAACGAGGCAGGCGGCAAGGCCGCGCGGCCGGACGGATCCCCCTACCGAGTGGATGAATTCGACCTGCCCGGCATGATCGGTGCCGCGACACCGCAATTGTGGGATGAACTGGCGCAACGCCTCAACGCTCTGCCAGAAACGTAAGCTGCGTCGTCCGCAGGCTCCCTTTTCCACCTGCGGAAAGGGAGCCTGCGGTAGGTTTGCTTAAAGCTCGCTCTCCAGCCAACCCTTCAACTGGCTCTTGGGTGCTGCACCCAGCTTCTGGGCGACGGGCTTGCCGTCCTTGAAAAGGACCATCAGCGGGATAGACTGGACGCCGATTTCGCCGGGGATCGCCGGGTTTTCCATGATGTCCATCTTAACGATCGTCACCTGATCGGCCAGTTCCTCGCTGATTTCCTCAAGCGCCGGGGCAATCATCTTGCAAGGGCCGCACCAGTCGGCCCAGAAATCCACGAGCACAGGCTTGCTGGAATTGATTACATCAGCTTCGAAGCTGGCATCGGTGACGGTTTTGGTCGGCATCAGAAGGACTCCTTGCGGTTTGGGCACAATTTAGGCGGGCAGCCGGGGAAGACAACGCCCCGAGGTCAAAAGCTTTCCTGCATCGCAACCAATTCCTGCTTGTGCGCAGACAGGATCGCGGGCGGTATGGTGATAAGCGCCGGAGTCTGCGTGTAGAGCAACCCCGCCTCCACCGTACGGCCCGGATATGCCGCTTCCAGCGCAGCAGCGTAGGCGGCCATCTGCCGCAGAACCGACCGTGGAACATCCTCCAGTCGCGACGGCGGGCGGCGAGAGGTTTTGAAATCGACAATGCGGATACGGTCGCGCCCGATCAGCAAACGGTCGATGGTGCCTGCCACCACGCGCTTGCCCACCAACGCCGCAACAGGCACTTCAGCAAGCGATCCCGCACCGAAAATATCCTGCCACGCCGGATCCGCCAGCACGCGCAGCGCGGCAACCATAATCTCTTCACGCGCAACGTCGGACAGATCGCGGGCATTGCGGTCCAGCCAGCGCCGTGACGACGCTTCGCGCATATCCACGGGCGTTTCCGGCAGGCGTTCCAGCAAACGGTGCATCAACACCCCGCGCCGCGCCGCTTCAGTTCCCGATCCGGGTGGGAACGGCGGGTCCGCAGACAGTTCTTCGCCCAGGGATGACGGTGCCAGCGGCCGTGGAGGTGAAGGCTCAGCCCCTGCAGGTGCGTCCAGCCAATGCGGCAGTTCCGTCGCCGAGTCGGATGACTCTTGCAAAGCGGGTTCCAGCGCGCGTTCCGGAAGATCGCCGTGCTCCAGCCGATAGCCCCACAAACTATCCTCGATACGGCGTTCCGGCTCGATCAGCCCTTCAAGCCGGGCGTACCAGCTATCGGCAGCGGGCGCTTTCTCCCGCGTGCCCAGCGAGCCGGTTATGTACAACCCCTCCTCGGCGCGTGTCATGGCAACGTACAACAGCCGCCAATGCTCTTGCATCTCCTCGATTTCGGCCTGTTCGGCCTCCACGCGGATACGGCCCAGCCGTTCTTCCTTGCGTAGCGCCGGGAGCGGGATACGGCGCGCAGGCTCGTGCGGGTCGCTCAAATCCAGCGCCGAGCCCCGGCCCGACTTCGGATTTCCTGCGGCATCGGCAAGGATAACAATCGGCGCCTGAAGCCCCTTGGAACCGTGCACCGTCATCACCCGAACCAGGCCGTCGCTTCGCCCGGCCTCGCGCTTCAATTCGCCAGCACCGGCGTCGAACCAGCGCAGGAAGCCAAGAATGCTGGGCGTCCCGGTGGAGGCAAAGGCATGCGCGGCATTGACCAGTTCATCGATCGGGTCATTGGCCTCACGCCCCAGCCGCGCGACCAGCTTACGCCGGCCTTGCCAAGGTCCGGTCAGCATCCAGTGCAGCAGCGCTTGCGGCGGTTCATAGTCCGCGCGGTTGAGCAGGCCCAAAAGCAGTTCCATTGCCCCAGCGACATCGGCATGCGAGGCTCGGCGTAGATGTTCCCACAGGCGTACGCCGTTCGGGCGATGGCCATGTTCCAGCAACTGTTCCTGCGACCAGCCGACCAGCGGCGATACCAGCAGGTTTGCAAGGTTAAGGTCATCCAGCGGCTGTGCGGCAACCCGCAGCCCTGCCATCAAGTCGCGAACCGCCAGCGGCGCACCAAGCCGCAGCCGGTCAACACCGGCCACGGGTACGCCGGCCGCGTACAGCCTTGCCACGATCAGGCCCGCCAGTTCACGCCGTTTGCGCACCAGCACCATGACATCGCCAGCCGTGGCGCGGCGCTCTCCTCCCTTGCGGAGCATCAGGCCGTCATCCAGCCACTGCTTCACCTGCCGGGCAATGTTGTCGGCCAGTTGCCGTTCTGGCTTTGAGAACCAGTTTACATCGCCATCATCGGGGTCGTCCTCGGACGGGTCATCGTCGGCCTCGGTATAGCCAACCGGCCGCCAAAAGGCGACGTGGCCCGGCCGTACTTCGCCGATGTGCCGCTCAGGCGGGGCTGGCAGGCCAAAGCTTTCGTGGCCGATATGGGTAATCGCGTCATTGACGAAATCGAGGATCGACTGCGCCGTGCGATAGGACTGGTCAAGCCCAAGACTCTGCAATTCCCGCACCGGATCACCGCCCCGCAGGGCGCGGGCATTCTCTGCCGCCCCCAGCATCGCCAGCTTCACCCGTTCTTTCGCCTTGCGGAAGTTTTCGGGACTGGTGCCCTGAAAACGGAAAATCGCTTGCTTGTAATCACCTACGACGAAGATTGTGCGCAGCTTTCGCCCATGCATGCCTTCGCCGGTGAAGAAATCGCTGATCAACGCGTCGATGATGTTCCACTGCGCAGCATTGGTGTCCTGCGCCTCATCCACAAGGATGTGATCGAAACGGCGATCCAGCTTGTAGCGAATCCAGTCCGCCATTTCAGCATTACCCAGCAGCGCAGCTGCACGGCGGATCTGGTCGTCGAAATCGATGAAACCTTCCCGCTGCTTGGCCTCGTCCCATGCCAGAGCAAAGGCCCGGCCCAGCGTAAGCGCCGGGGCCAGCCATGTGGCAAGATCGAGCAGCGTGCGCATCTCACGGATTTTCAGCATGCATTGCAGAACGCGCGCTGCCGCCTCGCCAAAGCTGGATTCGAATTTCTCCAGCGAAGCCTGATCCTTGATCGTGTCTTTCTGGGTAAACAACGTCGCGTGAAGGTCTGCCAGGGTGGCCAATCGTTTCTGCGCGCCCTGCGAAAGCCAGTCACCGATCACAATCCGGCCAGCCTGCCCCTTCTTGCCATTCCACTGACTGTAGGCATCGAAGCAGCACCGCAGCGCAAGCGTGTCAAAACTGTCATCGCCGCACAAGTCCAGCACAGAGCTTTCATCGGCATCCGCAGGCAGGCCAAGCAGTTGCTTCAGCCGAGGGTGCAGAGGCGGCACCCACGATCCCGTGCCGAACCACGCTTCACGCGCCTCGGCGCAGCGGAGCATCCACTTCTGCACATCGTCTGGCCCAAGCTTCAGGCTGAGCGCTGCAAGTGCGTCCAGCAGTTCCTGATCGCCGCGGGTTTCTGCGTCGAGCAGCAGATCGACCAGCACCCGCCTTTGCAGGAGGTCGCGGTCGCGGTCTTCCATGGCGCGCACGCCGGGGGACAGTCCCGCTTCATTCGGAAACGCCGCAAGCAGCCACTGCGAAAAGGCGTGAATCGTATCGATCCGCAGGCCGCCGCCGGGGCAATCAAGCACGCTGGCGAAAAGCGTGCGAGCATGGTCACGCGCTTCGGGCCCGGATGGCGCGCCAATAGCCTCAAGGTCGTTGAACAGATCACCATCGGGCAACCGCACCCAGCGCGCGAGCACGTCGTTGATGCGCACGGCCATTTCCGCCGCGCCCGCCTTGGTAAAGGTCAGGCACAGCACCTGCGAGGGATCGACGCCCGGCTGGAGCAACAACCGCAACACCCGCGCTGACAGAACTTGCGTCTTCCCGGTTCCGGCCGAGGCGGAAAGCCAGACGCTGTCGTCAGGATGGACCGCATCGCGCTGACTGCCACGCAGGGAATAGACCTTGCCTCCCCCGCCGCTCATGCCTTGTCCTCCCGTCCCTGCCACTCATCAAGGCGCATAAGCTGATCATAATCGTTATAGCCGCCAAGGTCGGGGTTCAGCCGGGCCGTGAACGGTTCTCGCCCCTTGATCCATTTACCGATGGCATCCGCCAGATATTCATCGGTCATCGCAAGGAATTCATCGCGCATGGGGCCGGTCTTGCGCCGCGATCCAGGGTCGCGAACCGGCTCTTCGACATAGCCAAAACCATTGTCGCGCGTTTTATCCTTGGCCAATGACCAATATTCGAAACGCTCAGGCTCTCCGCTAACGCCTTCAAACGCACCCGACTGGGCCATGAGGCCAATCAGCCCAAGTTGCAGGGCAAAGCCTTCTTCTACTTGCTTTGCCTTGGGCGGTCCGCCCGTCTTGTAATCCACCACGGCAAGGCCGCCATCGGCCAGACGATCAATCCGGTCTGCGCGGCCGTGAACTTTCACGCCGTACAGGGTGACATCGCCTTTTGCTTCGCTGGCAAGCACCTTGCGCCCTTGTTCGGCGAGCGTGACGATCTCAGCGTCTATCCAGTGTAACGCTTCAAGCAATCTTGGCTGCCAAAGGCTGCGCATCAGCGGGTGGGCAGACATCTTGTCCAGCTCTGCCTTCGCTATGTCGACAAGCGTACCGGGCTGCTCGCCCTGCTTGTGCCACTGTTCAAGGATGGCGTGGACCGCAGTACCCTTCCACGCTGCTGTCGGTTCCGCATCGATGGGATCGAGTGACCGCAAGCGCAGGATAGCTGACGCGTAGAACTGATAGGGATCGCCGCGCAGACGATCGAGCGCCGTCACCGAGATCGGCACGTCTCGCTGCTCGGGCGCCGGGTCTGGCTTGGGCTGCTGGTAGATTGCCGCGCGTTCAGCGTCATCAATGCGCCTAGCCAACAGCACAGCGTCGGTTTCGCGGTACTCGCTTGCCAATTCACCCAGCAACGCCTGCACGCGCAGAACGAAGCGCGAAGAAATGACAGGGCCCGCTTCATCGCGCTGGGACAAGCTCAACACCACTTCCGGCGCACCAAGCGCGGCGGCAAGGTCATGCGCAGCAAGACCGACGCGGAAATCGGCCCCCGGTACGCCCAGCGCGCGCAAGACCGCCGGTGCGAGCAGCGGATCGGGCGCAGGACTCGCTGGCCAGCTTCCCTCGTGCAGTGCGCCGCAGATGACCAGATCGGCGCGAGCCATGCGCGCTTCCAACAAGCCGTAGATCGATACGCGTGGATGGCCGCCCCACGGCGGTCGCACGGCGACCCGCTCCATCGCTTCGCGCAATGCAGCGGGCAGATCGCGAACGGGAATGGCAAAATCGGTTTCGCGCGCGGCTTCGCGGATTTCCTCGATAAAGGCGGAAAGGCTGCGGCCATCCGCTTGGCCCCACGCCGTTTCACCGCACAGCGCCTCTGTTGCCGCCGCCATAAGGTCAAGCGCCTCTGCCAGTGGCAAATCGTCGGCATCGAGCAATAGCGGCGTAAAAATCTCTTCGACCTCGGCCCACCATTCGCGGATGCACAAGGGGTCCGTCCCTTTCGCCGCTTTTTCTGCGGCGCCGCGTATCGCCCCAATTCCGGCATCAGGTCGCGGCCCTCGAAGCTGCAGATCAAGCGCCCGTACCCGTTCCAGCCACGCGGCGCGGCGGTCACCCTCACGGACGCGCGGGTGGCCCAGCAGCGCAAGAAACGGCACCGGCGCGGCCTGCTCTGCCATGACTTCCGCAAGCAGCAGGAACACGCGCCCAACCGCTGTCTGGGGCAGAGGCTGGCCCGCAGTATCATCCGCTTCAACATGCCAGCGCCGCAAATGCGCGACAACGCGGGCAGCAAGGCCCCGATCGGGGGTAATCAAGGCAACGCGCCGCTCCGGCACTTCAAGCGCCTGACGGATCAGGATCGCGATAGCTTGCGCCTCCTCACCCGGATGGGCGCATTCCATCACGCGCACCCCGGAAAGCCGACGCTGGTCCGCCGCAAGACCTGCCCACCGCGCAGAAGCTTTCGGAGGCAGAAACAGGCTGGAGATTGCCCGACTGCGCGCGGGAGGCGCGGCGCCAAGACCAGAACGGTGCCATGGCCGCACCTCGTCTCGCGCGATGCCCATACGGTTCAGCAGCAATTTCAGATGGTATTGCGGATGTGTTACCGCATCACCGCTGCCGAAAGGCGGCGCACCCGGTTCGCCCGATGCACCGGCAGTACCCAGTTCGTCCCAAACCTCTGCGTCGAGCGACAGGTCAAGGTCCGGCAAGATGACCGCCCCGCGCGGGAGTTCGGACACGACACGCAGCAACTTCGCCAAGGCCGGCGAAGCGCTGGTAACACCGGCTGCAACCACCGGATGGGGAGGCGGTGCCAGCTTCCAAGTCCTTGCGGCATGATCGAACAGCATGTTTCGCCGGGTCGGCGCATCAACTTGCCCATGCGCTTCCAGTTCTGCCAGCCAATGCGCCTGCACTTTCAGAAAATCGAGAGTTGCAGCACGCCAGTGATCGGCCTGATCGCCAACTACGCCAATGATCTTTTCGGACAGCAGATCATCAGGACCGATGCCTTCCACCAGCAGCCGGTCCATCGTTTGCCCCAGCGCAAAGGCTTGCCGCATGAGTGCAGCACCTTTCGGCGCCTCATCGCCCTTTACGACGCCCAGGAAGTGGGCGAGCCGGAACCAGCGGCGCGTCGGATCCGCGGCAGGCGGGATTTCCGCACCGACGCCCAAAGGATCGAGCAGCGACCCCAGTGCCTCGTCCAGATCAAGGTCACCCACTACCGCCATACGTGGCAGCAGCATTCCCCTGCCCCCGTCCCCGCCATAGGCAGCACCGTCTTCGCCAAACGCGCGCACGAAAGCTTCCGTCACGGTTCGCGCGGCGCGCTGGCTGGGCAGCAGCAGTGTCAGCCGGGCAAGACCGAAATCCGGTTCAGCGTAACGCGGTGCCAGACCCGCCACCAGCGCATCGGCAAAACCGCGGTGGGCAGCGATCGAATAGAGCTGCGGCCCCGGCCGCTCAGCCACGGCCGAGCCAAGCCTCGGTCGCCGGAATGGCGGCGGGTGTTCCTACTTCGAACCAGTGGCCGGTATGAACGATGCCGAACAGTCTGCCCTCTTCGATTGCACGGTTCCACAGCACGTTAGTAGAAAATGGCCCCTCCGGCGCATCGCGCAGCAAGCGGTGTGAAATAAGCTGAATACCGGTGAAAATATAAGGGGCAATCCTGCCTGGACGGCGGCGGGAAACGCGGCCCAGAGGGTCAAGATGGAAGTCCCCTTCACCGTCGTAATTATGCGCCTGTGGATGGCGTACCATCAGCAACAGTGCGTCCATCCTTTCGGCATCCCACCCGTCGGACAACTCGCGAAAAACATCGCGCGGGCCATCCAGCCAGATGTTGTCGCTGTTTAGGCAGAAGAACGGATCCGGCAGTAACGGCAGCGCATTTACCAACGCACCGCCAGTTTCCAGCAGCAGCGCGCGCTCGTCGGACACCGTAATCTGAGGTGTCGTCCGCTTCGAAAGGTGCGCATGAAGTGCATCGGCAAGGTAATGGACATTTACCACCGCCTTAGCCACGCCTGCATCTGCAAGCGCATTCAGGCTATAATCGATCAGCGGTTTGCCAAGCACGCGCACCAGCGGCTTGGGCTGTGTCGCGGTAAGTGGCCGCATCCGCTTGCCAAGCCCTGCGGAAAGCACCATCGCCGTATCGCTGGCCAGCGCTGGCTTGGTCATGCCGAAAAGTTTCCCCCACCAGACTGGCGGACTTCGGCAGGCACATTCGCATCGAACCAGCGGGCCACTGGCGCCAGTGCGGGATGTGCAAGATCGCGTTCAAGTAACGCCCATACGCGCGGGATCAGATCAAGATAGCGCGGTTTGCCGTCCCGCTTCCACAGGCGAACAAAGATTCCGACGATCTTGGTGTTTCGTTGCGCCCCAAGAATGGCATAATCTGCCAGAAAATCAGCTGATTGCCCAGAAATCTTGACATAGTGATCGAACATTTCTGCCTCAAGCTCCGCCGGCACATCGCGCCGGGCGTCTTGCAACAGCGACACCAGATCGTAAGCGGGATGACCAATCAGCGCGTCCTGAAAATCCAGCAGCCCCTGCTTCTCCAGACTGCCGAGCAGCATGATGTTTTCAGCATGATAGTCACGAAGCACGGTAACGCCAGGCCGCTGGCGCGGCAGCATTCCGCAAAGCGCCGTCTCCCAGGCAGCCCCGAAACCTGCGTTGTCGACCTCCAGCCCCTGCGCCGGGCAATACCATTCCGTAAACAGCCGTGCCTCTCGCATGTACTCGCTCAGCGAATAGTCCAGGAACGGTCCCGGCGGCAGGCGGTGCAGCGCCGCCAGGGCATCCACCGCCGCACGGTAAATCTCGCGCTCATCATCGCCCCATTGGTCAAGATAATCGCGCATCCGCACTTCACCGAAATCTTCCAGCAGCACGAGGCCACGGTCCGTATCTTCAGCTAGGATGAGCGGCGCCCGCATGCCGTTGGCATCCAGCCACTTTGCGGCGCGCAGGAACGGTGCCGGATCTTCCTGCGGTGGGGGTGCGTCCATTAGCATCGCCGTCTTCTCGCCATTGCGGATACGGAAATAGCGCCGGAACGAGGCGTCGCCGGCCAGTGGCTCTATCGCCGCACCGGTCCAACCCGCTGTTTCAAGGAAGGTGTCAACGCCGTCAGGCAAGGTCAGGGACATGGCAACCGCTCTAGCCAATCCTTCCCCGGCTGCACAATGGCGATCCGCCCCTCATCCGCAACTTCGAGCGTAATCGAAAGGCAGGCTGGCTCATGCGTGAAGCCGCCAGCATTTTCCGGCCACTCGGCAAGCAACGCTGCGCCGGTACGGTAATCATCAAGCCCAATCTCATCCGCCTCATCTGGCCGTTCAAGGCGATAGAAGTCCGCATGAACCAGCGGCAGACGCACGCTCGGCGGTTCGTACAGTTCAATGATGGCGAAGCTGGGTGACGGAACCTCTCCTTCATGCCCCAGTCCGGCGATTATCGCCCGGGCCAAAGTCGTCTTGCCTGCGCCCAGCCCGCCCGACAGCGCGACCACATCACCCGGTCGCAGTTCGTGGGCAATGGCCTTCCCATACCTCCCCATATCCTCAAGGCTCTGCAGTGGAATTCTCACGACAGTTCGACAATCGCTGCCGTGCCATGGCCGGGTTCCGAGACCAGTTCGAAACGGCCACCGTGCGCCTCGATAAGCTGGCGCGCTAGCGGCAGACCAATTCCCTCCCGACGCTCAACCATCGTGCCGGACGCCCCTACCTTGATCCCGCCCAAAGCCCGGGCCAGCGTCGCCGTATCCATTCCCCGGCCGTTATCCGAGATGACAATGCGTGCAACGTCGCCGCCATTTTCCTGCTGCCGCGTCAATTCGATCAGGATGCGGCCATCCTTGGGCGTGGCCGCGATAGCATTATCAAGCAGATGGCCAATCGCACGCGCCAGTCGCCGCGTATCGCCCCGGATGTGCCCGGAACTCTTGTCGCCGCGAAGATCCAGATCGATTCCGGCATCCGCAATCTTCCGTTCCCGCTCTTCAACCAGCCGCGTGAGGAAAGGCATCACCTCGATATCATCTTCGGCCAGCGGCAACATTCCCGCCTCGCTTTGCGAGAGATCGAGAACCGATTCAATTTGTTCACCCAAGCCCGCCACCGACTGCAGGATAGCCGCCACATATTCGCGCCCCTGCGGCGTCAACTCGCCCCCCAACCCGGCGCCCAGCAGTTCGGTGAAGCCCCCAATGGACGTAAGCGGCGTGCGAAGTTCATAGCTCATATTGGCAAGGAAGCGCGTCTTGATCGCATCGGCTTCCACCAGCGCGGCGTTGCGTTCACGCAGCGCTTCCTCGGCCTTTTGCGAATCCGTAATGTCCAGCACGGTAAGCAGGCCGTTCCCATCGGGAAGCGGTACTCCGGCAAATTCCAGCGTACGGCCATCGGCAAGCGTTACCCGTCCCCCCGTCTGGCGACGATCCAGCGTGGCAGCGCGCACGACATCGCCCACTTTCCTTGCCTGCACCGGCCGTTTCAATCGCCGACCGATGCGTTCCAACAGCGCCTCGATACGGGGATGGGTATCAATAAATTCGCTGTCGAGGCCCCAATCCGCAGCAAAGCGCCGGTTCCATATCTGCATCCGCCCGTCCGGCGCGAACACAGCCAGCGATTCGAACAGGCTATCAAACGTGGCCGTACGCGTGCGCAGCAAAGTGTCGCGCGCCGACGACAGACGAAGCTGTTCGGTGCGGTCCTCTGCGATCAATAGCAGGCCGCCATCGGGCATTGGCTGGGCGATCACGCGCAGATGGGTCCCGTCTGACAGCGCCCAGGCTTCTTCCTGCGCTTCGCTGGCAGCGAACCATTCGGCCCTCTCGCGCCGCCATGCGGGGAAATCCCGGGCCTCTGGCACTCGCCCCGCATTGTGCGCCATGTCGAGCAGCCGCTCAAACAGCGGCAGATCGGCGGTAACAGGGGTGGCAAGCGCGAAGATGCGCTGAAACGGCTGATTGGCGAACGTAAGCTGACGTTTTGCGTCGAACTGGGCAACGCCGGCAGACAACTGATCGAGCATCGACCGCTGCGCATCGCGGAAGGCACGCAGCGTGCGCGAAAGCTCTTCCATTTCCTCAACATCAACGGCGTAACCGGCGATGCCTTCACCCCCCAGCGGGAGGTCGCTGACGCGCAATGCGCGGCGTTCCCCGGCAATCGTCACGGCAACCATGCGCTCAACGGGGATGTTCCGCGCCGCGGCCTGTACCGCCACGTCGGCGGCGGTATGGCCATCCACGCTTTCGATCAGTTCAATGCCCTCGTCGACCACGGTGTCTGCATCGCTGCCGCCAACTGCCGCAACATAGGCAGAGTTGACCAGCCGCAAATGCCCATCCGGGCCGCGAAACCACATCGGCATCGGCGCAGCTTCTATCAGCGCGACCAAGGCAGCAAAGTCATTGCGCGCGCGTGAGGCTTCTGCCCGCAGCTTGACCAGTTCGCTCTCGCTGTCGCTGAAGTCGAACACCCACACCAGCGCCGCGCCGCCCGGTGAGACCTGCGGATCGGCCAGATGCCCACGCAGCGCCAGACTGCGCCGTGAACCCCGCGGCGTGAGAACCATGCGGAACGGAGCAGCCGTTTTCTGGGTACGGCGCACAGCCTCGGACAGTTCGGCCAGTTGGGTGGATTCAAGCCCGCCAACGCCTTTTCCATCGGTCCCGCCGCCATCAAGCTCGCTGAGATATTGCGGGACGGTTTCGAGCCCCAGCCACCCGGCAAGTCGCTGCGGCGCTTCGATGCGGCCATCGGCCCGGACCAGCAGAGGTAGCGCTGGCGATTCATCGACCATGCGGGCGAATCGACGTGCATTACGGCGCCCCGCTTCCAGACGCTTTCCCTTGGCCCGTGCAGACAAGATGGCCCAAGCGGCGGCCAGCGTCCAAGCCGCGATCAGAAGGCCGATCAGGACAAGGGCGGTCTGGGTCAAGATCATGTAATCCCAGCTATGCGGAGCAGGCCGGGATTACAATGATCTTCAGGACGGGCGGGGCATGTTGCCCCCATCCAATTCATCAATAACGGTAATGGTCAGCCTTGAACGGGCCCGCAACGGGGACGCCGATGTAATCGGCCTGCTTTTGGCTCAACGTGCTCAGCTTCACGCCCAACTTTTCAAGATGGAGCGCTGCAACCTTTTCGTCGAGGTGCTTGGGCAGGACGTAAACGTCGTTCTTGTAGTTTTCGTTCTTGGTGAACAGTTCAATCTGCGCCAGCACCTGATTGGTAAAGCTGGAAGACATGACGAAGCTTGGGTGGCCGGTAGCGCAACCCAGATTTACCAAGCGCCCCTTGGCCAGCATGATGATCTGCTTGCCGTCCGGGAATTCGACCAGATCGGTGCCTGGCTTCACTTCGGTCCACTTGTAGTTGGACAGGGCAGCAACCTGTATCTCGCTGTCGAAGTGGCCGATGTTGCATACGATGGCCATGTTCTTCATCGCCTTCATGTGCTCGGCGGTGATGACGTCTTCGTTGCCGGTGCAGGTCACGAAGATATCGCAGCGCTGCACTGCATCTTCCATGGTGACGACTTCATAGCCTTCCATCGCCGCCTGCAGGGCGCAGATCGGGTCAACCTCTGTAACCATCACGCGCGCGCCGCCGTTGCGGAGCGAAGCAGCCGAACCCTTACCCACATCGCCGAAACCGGCGACGCAGGCAACCTTACCCGCCAGCATCACGTCCGTGGCGCGGCGGATTGCGTCGACCAGCGATTCCTTGCAGCCATAAAGATTGTCGAACTTCGACTTGGTGACGGAATCGTTGACGTTGATGGCCGGGAACGGAAGCTTGCCATCCTTGGACAACTGGTAAAGGCGGTGAACGCCCGTTGTGGTCTCTTCGGACACGCCCTTGATCGCCTTGACCGACTCTGTGAGATAGCCTGGCTTTGCTTTCAGGAAGGCGTTCAGCGCACGGACGAATTCGATCTCTTCAGCATTGCTGGGCTCAAACAGCTTTTCGCCCGCCTCGACCCGAGCGCCCCACAGCGCAAACATGGTGGCGTCGCCGCCATCATCCAGGATCAGATTGGTGTGGACGTTATCACCCCAATCAAAAATGCGGCCGACATAGTCCCAGTAATCGGCCAGGCTTTCACCCTTGATGGCGAAGATCGGAATGCCAGAAGCAGCAATGGCGGCGGCAGCGTGGTCCTGCGTCGAGAAGATGTTGCAGGTCGCCCAGCGCACTTCGGCACCCAGATCAACCAGCGTTTCGATAAGGACCGCCGTCTGGATCGTCATGTGGAGCGAGCCCGTGATGCGCGCGCCCTTAAGCGGCTTTGACGCACCGAATTCGCGGCGCAGCGCCATCAGGCCCGGCATTTCCGTCTCTGCAATGGCAATCTCGGCACGGCCGAAATCCGCAAGACCAATGTCGGCAATCACATAATCGTTCTGGGCATCAATGACGGTAGCCACGGCAATAACTCCTGATCGGAAGCGCGCCGGTTGTCCTGTCGGTACAAGCAAGGCAGCGCATTTTACTGCCGCCGCCTTAGCCGGGAGGGTAGCCGGAGGCAAATATAAAGATTGCTTTATATGCCGCCCCAGCCACACCATGAAGTCAGGCCTACCCGCCGAAACCGCACGCAGGGCACAAATAACCGTCCCCGGTCGTTGCCGCGTCACACAGGTAGCCTATATGGGCACGGTTACTCAATTCATTGCAGGAAGGATGCCCTTATGACCATCGCAGTTGGCGATAAGCTCCCCGACGTAAAGCTTACCAAGGCAACTGAAAACGGCCCTGAAGCCGTTCAGTCGTCCGACTATTTCAAGGGCAAGCGCGTTGCGCTGTTCTCCGTCCCAGGCGCATTCACCCCAACCTGCTCCGCAAAGCACCTGCCGGGCTATGTTGAAAAGGCTTCAGACCTGAAGGCCAAGGGCATCGATGAAATCGCCTGCACCGCTGTCAACGATGCGTTCGTCATGGGCGCATGGAACAAGGCCGGTGGCTCGGAAGACATCACCATGCTGGCAGACGGCAACGGCGACTTCGCCCAGGCCGTTGGCCTGACCATGGACGGTTCCGGCTTTGGCATGGGCCAGCGCGGCAGCCGCTGGTCGGCCGTTGTGAACGACGGCGTTGTCGAGCAGATCAACGTCGAAGGACCGGGCGAATTCAAGGTCAGCTCCGCCGAATACATGCTCAGCCAGATCTGAACATTTCGGTTCGAGTGAAATGATGCGGGGACGGCCAACGCCGTCCCCGTTTTGATTCAAGCGCTAGGTGAGTGCTGCTCTTGCGGCCCTAACGCCGAAAAAGTCACTTAGGCCGGTGAGCAGAAACTGGAGCCCGATACAGATCAGCAGGAAGCCAAAAATGCGCGTCATCGCATCGATACCGCTTGGCCCCAGAAAGCGGACCATGGAACTTGCAGCCCGAAGAACCAGATAGGAAATGATGAGTGTTGCCAACATGCCCGTCATCACGGCGACATAAATTATAGGCCAGTCGCCCGGACGAATGCTTTGTATATGAGCCGCAGAACTCAGAACCACGGCAATTGACCCGGGGCCAGCAAGGCTGGGCATGGCGATCGGAGAGAATGCAACGTCACGTGGCGGGCAGACCGCCATCTCCACCCCAACAGGGGGCGGAGGCGGGAAAAGCATACCAAAACCAATATATAAAATAATCAGACCGCCAGCAGCCCGGATACCAGGCACCGATATGCCGAAGAAGCCGACTATAGCCTCCCCCAAGATCAAAAAGGCGGCAAGGATGCAAAAAGCATATATGCAGGCCATAAATGCCTGTTGACGTTGCTTTTTTCGGTCGAAACCTACGGTAAGCGACGCGAACAGCGGCGCGGTGCTGAACGGATTCATGACCGGCAAAAGCGCAGTAACCGTCAGCGCGATGGTGCCAAGAAAGATATCCATTGGATCCCCCCCGCCGCGACGCTTATTGCGCGTGCATACGCACTATGTATCAGAATATTCTAACTATCCAGTAGCATTACGACCATCACACTCGGAATCTCTACTACTTGACGACAGAATATCTTCGAAAAAGGCCGCCCGCCCAGCGCAGATATTACATTACAAAGCGCTGGACGGAGCGATTCTTCAATAGCCCATCAGACCCAACACTTCCTTGCGGGTCGACTGATCCTCAAGAAAGCTGCCCATCAGGCGGCTGGTGATCATATTGACACCCGGTGTGCGGACACCGCGTCCGGTCATGCAACCGTGCTGCGCTTCAATCACCACCGCAACACCCTGCGGCTTGAGATGATCCCAGATGCACTGGGCAACCTCTGCTGTCAGACGCTCCTGAATCTGCAGGCGGCTGGCAAAACCATGCAGCACACGAGCAAGTTTCGAAATGCCCACCACATGATCGCGCGGCAAATAGGCGATAGACGCCTTGCCGACGATCGGCGCCATGTGATGTTCGCAATGGGACTGGAAGGGAATGTCCTTCAACAGCACCACCTCGTCATAACCGCCCACTTCGTGGAACACGCGGGCCAGGTGCGATGCCGGGTCTTCCTGATAGCCCTGGCAGTATTCCCTCCACGCACGAGCTACCCGGGCTGGCGTATCGTACAGCCCCTCGCGTTCTGGATCATCGCCCGCCCAGCGGATCAGCGTGCGGATCGCATCCTGTACCGTTTCAGGCACGGGCAGCTTTGCCAGCGGTCCGTCGTCCCGATCGGAATGGTCGTCATTCATCAATTCTGCCTCCGTGGCGCTCCGCTAGCGCGGTCAGGCTTGCGCAACAAGCCACCCCGCCCGAACAGGCCGCGCCGTTTACCGATAGGCTCGAACATCTCGTCCGGCCTTTCCGGGTCAAGCCATGCATTGTCCGCAATCGCCATTTCAGCTTCCGTCAGCGGGCGCAAGGCGAATGGTTCCAGTCGCTTGCGTGGCGGCCGGTTCTTTTCCGCCAATCCATCGATCATCGCTGCCATCGACCCATGCTGCTCCAGCAGCCGGGGCATGTCTTCAACGTCGACGCCGCAATGTTCCGCCAGAAGCTGGTGCCGCAACCCTGTTATCGCTGGCACGATGCCCTCGTTACCCGGCCGGTTCGCATCGAGGAAAACATCCGCCTCCGTATCGAGGCCCATCGAGCGGTTGTTAAGATTGGCGGACCCAACACGGACGATTTCGTCGTCCACGATCATCAGCTTGGCGTGGACATAGATCTGCACTCCTCCAGCCGTCAGGGGTGAATACACCCGAAAGGCGCGGGAATGGTCAACATGCGCAATGGCGTGAAGCAATCTGAGCCGGGCAGTGTCCATCGCAGCCTGGCCCAGCCAGCCATCAGCAGTCAGCGGGTTTATCAGGATAATTTCCGGTGGATTCGGTTCTGAAACACGCTGCGCAATTGCCTCGGCAATACTTCGTGAAGCGAAATACTGGCTTTCCAGATATATGAAGCGCTTGGCCTGCCCAATCTGCTTAAGGAACAGTGCCTCTATCTCGGCAATTTCGGGCATGCCCCGATACGCCGCGCGCGTACGGGCAATGCCCACTTCCACATCACGGAATTCAGCCGACAGCCGCTTGGGCCAAAGGGATCCCTGTTGCGGATTGCATGGCTCCAGCGGATCGCCGCCAGCCACTCGCCACCGCTGACGACCAAGGTCCCCCAGTATGCAGGCAACCGGTCCCTCCATCAGCATGGTGATGTCGTGCCAAGGCGCATACGGTTTGCCATTAACGCGCCTGCGCCTGGGATCATCATCGAGATGCGCCGGGGTGTCCCAACGGTCCGATGTCATGTCGATCCCGCCGCACGCTGCCAGATGATCGTCTATCACTACGATCTTCTGGTGATGACTGCAGCCAAGCGGATGCGCAGAATCGAATTTGAAATCTATGCCCCGCTGAAACAGCCACCGCACCATGTCGATGATCATGGTGCCCCGCAGCAGGAATCTCAGTGCGCCAATGTTCCACTTGAGCACACGGACCTGCATTTCCGGCCGACGGCGCACCAACCATATCATCAGCGCACCAAGACGTGCCGGCTGGCGCCCCTTGCGCGGCAGGTTCCACCAACGCCGCCCGCCGCCAAGGCGTATGCGCGAATCAAAGTCCCAGCCGAGCATGAGTATGCGTTGGCGGGCACTCATCATCGCCTCGTGCATGAGGTCAAAATAGGCCGCAGCATCGATCACCACATGAGCACGGCTGGCCTTCGCATAGCGCCAAACAGAAGCAGATTCGCCGCGATCGTCATCCCCCAAGTCCACCATGAGGGACAGCCTAGCGGCTAATCATAGGCTCGTCATCCGGCCTTCATCCCTAAACGCCCAGTGACCGGTCTCCCTTGCCTTCAGGCGATGGCGCACCTGCATCCACACGCCCTCAAGGCGGCCGCCGACCGTTCCCGCTTGCCTTCATCCTGCGGCACAGGAATGCTGCTGGCAAAAGTACAGGCCACGGTGGGAGTGAGGCAATGACGACACCAACCAGCAAGATATTGAACGAACTCGCTGACCGGGAAGCGATCCGCGAATGCCTTTATCGCTACTCCCGCGGCGTTGATCGCCTTGATGCGGATATGTTGCGGTCGGCCTACTGGCCGGACTGCGTGGACAATCACATGGGCTTTGTCGGCAATGCGGAAGAGTTCATTGCCTGGGCGTTCCCCATCATGGGGTCGATGGATCAGACCATGCACATGATCGGCAATGTGCTGATGACGATCCGGGGCGATACGGCCGACGTCGAATCCTATTTCTACGGCATCCATCGGATCAACCTTCCAGATGGCGGCAAATCCGATGTCATCGGCGCCG
>Ga0233380_1000041_pt1 | contig 92647 bp, 94 predicted proteins | sample ElkDunMinimDraft_9_FD_191541 | JGI IMG/M metagenome (GOLD analysis project Ga0233380, IMG submission 191541) | Fecal eukaryotic communites from dung pellets of Tule Elk in California, USA - Elk Dung F36 | ecosystem: Host-associated > Mammals > Digestive system > Large intestine > Fecal | place... | reverse complement strand
CAGGGCCGTTGGAACCTTTCCGTCTTCCACACCGTCCGCTTCTCGGAAACGGCGCGGATATCGGCCGCAGGGCCGGTGCTGGATCTGCTGGAGGGCGATGCCCTTACTGGCGGCGGCGCACCGCGCCATGAACTTGAGTTTGAGGGTGGGGCTTTTCACCGCGGCTTCGGGTTGCGGCTCAATGGATCATGGACCGCGCCGACGACCTTGGACGGAAGTGGGCTGCCGGGAAGTACCGACCTACGTTTTGGCGCGCTGTTTAAGTTGGACGTTCGCGCGTTCGTCAATTTCGACCAGAAGAAGGGCGTGGTAGAGGCGGTCCCATTCCTGAAAGGCTCCCGCCTGTCGCTGAACGTGGATAATATCTTCGACAACCGCCAGAAGGTGACGGACAACACCGGTGTGATCCCGCTGAGTTATCAGCCGGATTACATGGACCCGCGGGGACGCTTTATCACGATTGATTTTCGCAAGGCGTTTTAACCTCAGCGCCAGAAGGGTTGTTCATCCAGAAGATTGTGACGAAAATCGGCGGCGCGGCGGAGAAGCTTGCTTTTGTTCCAGCCGCCGAGAAATTGATCGGCTTCCGGCGTGCCCATCAGATCCAGCGCGGACAGGCGGATTTCTGCGGTGGCAAGGTCGTTTAGTGCCCCCAGCCGTTCCAGCAGCTTCTTTAGGGATCGGAGGAATTTTTTCTGCTGCCGTTGCTGTTTCGGATCGTCAAACAATTGCCCCAGAAATTCGATCCCGTAGCGCAGCTTTTTCACGTCCTTGCGAAGCTGGTGGCGGGATTCTTCATCCAGTTCAGTCAGATGGCGACCGTGCCTGCGGACTTTGCGCCGCAGCCGATCCAGCGCCTCTACGGAGAATTCCCGCAAGGGTGCTTCGCGGGCCGCGCCGGTATCCGGATCGGTCCGCCACGCACCAAGAGCCAGCCATTCGGCCAAGTCTATCATCAGTTGCCGAGCCTCGTCTTCGGCAAGTGCCTGTTGCAGCCCGGTATGGGCGTTGAGGCGCGCTTGCTCGATCGTGTCGTGGACGATGCCCGGTTTGGCCCTGGCGACAAGCACGTCGAGGTCCCGCACGTCGGCCAGCGCGTGAGCAAGCGTCCTGACGCGCTCTGCCATACGCTGGACGTCCTCGCCGGGCAGGATCTGCCTGAATAGCACCATGGCCGATCGCAGCCTTCGCAGGGCCACCCGGGCCTGATGCACGGATTCTCTGGTGGCGCCCGTCAGGATTATCGATTCATTCAGCCGGTATTGCCTTAAGCAGGATTCTGCGATGGCGGCGAACGCTTCTACTGTTGAAATATTCGGCGGGAGAGCGACATGCTCTGCCTTTTCCGCACTGCGTTCCGGAGCAAGCAGGCGGAAGCCGCGTTCTGCCTTCGCAAGGACACCAAGCCGGACCGGAACAACCGCATCAATTCGCCGCGCCAATGCAAAGATAGCAGCAGGATCCCCGCTGATCAGTTCGATCTCAATCTCGCGGAAGGCATGGCGGCGTTCGGTGGTGATCGCTTCGGCGTCGTCGGCGGCTACCTCCATCTGAGCGCCAACCGAGGTGAGGTGCCATGTCCGACGATGGACTGCGATGTCGAAGACAGGCTTCAACGGGCCACCATGCTTTTCAAGCAGTTCGGCAACGGGGCTCTGAATTTCGGGGACCGGCGGATTCCGCGCTTTAACGGGTGTTTCCCATTCGCGCCGCTGGGCAATTCCGCCGCCAGCGATGGCTGGCTGTTTTACAGTCTGAAGCGATTTTTTCCCGTCATTGCGAATGCGCAGCGACATCCCGTTGCGCCAAAGATCCATGTCGGGTGTGTCGAAATAGGTGGCTCGGAGATTGGTATCGCCGGTGCAGGCACCCAGCAGGCCAACTGAACCCAGCGCGGCCAGTCCTTCCTGGCTGACGTCCAGCTTAAGCTCCGTTTCGTCTGACATCGCTTGCTGTGGGGCCTTACCGGCTGTGACAAGGATGACGAAGTCTACTACCATCCCACGGGCGCGTCACCAAAATCCTCGGATCACAGCCTGATTTCTGGGGGGTCTCCCCAACCGGGCGTTGATACCCTATCTGGCGCTCATGGTCCGCATACCGCAAGCCCCCCCCGGCGCCGCAGAACGTTTCAATGAGGAACGGGCGACCCATGCCGTGCGCGGAACGGACCAGCCAGACCTTGAAGCTGGTGTCGCCGCGATCCGGGAGGTGGTGCAGACCTTGAAGCCCCGGCCGGGCGTCTATCGCATGCACGATGCGCGGGGTGATGTGCTGTATGTCGGCAAGGCGCGGGCGCTTAAGAACCGTGTGGCGAATTATACGCAGGTTGATCGGCTGCCCAACCGTCTGCGCCGCATGGTCAGTCAGACGCGCAGCATGACCATCGTTACCACCAATTCCGAGGCGGAGGCGCTGCTGCTGGAAGCGCAGCTGATTAAGCGATACCGGCCAGCCTACAACGTATTGCTGCGGGACGATAAAAGCTTTCCTTTCATCCTGTTGCGTGCCGATCACGATTTCCCACGCATCACGAAGCACCGCGGCGCGCGCAAGGCGAAGGGGGAGTATTATGGCCCTTTCGCCAGCGCGGGATCGGTCAACACCACGATCAATGCACTGCAGAAACTGTTCCTGCTGCGCAGCTGCACGGACAGTTTTTTTTCCCGCCGAGACCGGCCGTGCCTGCTTTATCAGATCAAGCGTTGCTCTGCGCCGTGCGTGGGACGGATCACCCGCGAGGAATATGCGGAACTGGTGGAGGAGGCGAAAGACTTTCTGGGCGGGAAATCCTCTGCCGTGCAGCGCAAGATCGAGACACAGATGCAAGAGGCATCCGCATCCTTGGACTTTGAACGCGCCGCCATGCTGCGCGACCGTCTGCGCGCCGCGACCTTCATTCAGGGCAGCCAGGCAATCAACGCCGAGGGGTTGGGCAATGCTGATATCTTCGCCATGGCCGCGAACGGCGGACAGATCGGCATACAGGCCTTTTTCATAAGGGGCGGGCAAAACTGGGGCCACCATGCATTCTTCCCGGCCCATACCGAGGGATTGAGCGAGGAGGAGGTCCTTACCAGCTTCCTCGCCCAGTTTTACGAGGAGGTGCCCCCCTCGCGCTGCATCCTGATTGATCGCGAGTTGCCCGAAGCGGAATTACTTGCCGAAGCTTTTCGCGGCGCGGCAGGCGGCAAGGTGGAGATTTCCGTCCCCCAGCGCGGCGATCGGCGGCGGCTGATCCAACAGGCGCAGCGCAATGCCGTGGAGGCGTTGGAGCGCCGACTTGCGGAAAGCGGAACCAAGGCCAAGATCATGCGCGAGGTGGCGGAGTTCTTCGAGCTGGCGGACGTGCCGCAGCGCATAGAAGTGTACGATAACAGCCATATTCAGGGTACCAATGCGGTGGGTGCAATGGTTGTCGCGGGGCCAGAGGGGTTCCTCAAGGGACAGTACCGCAAGTTCAATATCAAGCGACCGGACACTGCCCCGGGAGACGATTTTGCGATGATGCGCGAAGTCATGGCACGCCGGTTTGGTCGCGCGATGGCCGAAGATCCTGATCGTGAGAATGCGACGTGGCCAGATCTCGTGCTGATTGATGGCGGCAAGGGACAGATGAGCGCGGTCAAGGATGTGATCGAGGAACTGGGGATCGAAGACCTGCCGCTGATCGCCGTTTCCAAGGGGCCGGATCGCAACGCGGGGCGAGAGGTATTCCATTTCCCTGATGGGCGCGAAAAGATGCTGCCGGTCAATTCGCAGGTGTTGTTCTATCTCCAGCGCCTGCGCGATGAGGCGCACCGCTTTGCTATTGGTGCGCATCGCCAGAAGCGCAGTCGGGCCATCAGCGCGAGTCCGCTGGACGAGATCGCCGGCATCGGTCCTGCCCGCAAGCGTGCGCTCCTGCTGCATTTCGGCACAGCGGGGAAGGTGAGGGCCGCCAGCCTGGAAGATTTGCAACGCGCACCCGGAGTATCGGCGGCGGTGGCGCAGGCAGTGTACGATTTCTACCACCCCGGGGGCTGAGTACGGAATAACGCCGGACCGGTTGAAATGGACGGGGCGGACGGGCGCTTTGGTGCTTTACGGCCCTGCAATCGTCCATGATGCAGGAAACCAATTTGGTATACTGCATGGTGCCGCTACTCTTGTGTCAGCAGCGCTGGTACCACAGAAAAACCCCCGCCAGGATGGCTCCGGACGGGGGCTTTCTTTACCGAAAGGTGGGCCGGTTTCAGCCCATGCCATGTCCCGCCAACGCTGCCAGCAAAAGCAGTGCGACGATGTTGGTGATCTTGATCATCGGATTTACGGCGGGACCGGCGGTGTCCTTGTAGGGATCGCCAACCGTATCGCCCGTAACCGCAGCCTTGTGGGCTTCGCTGCCCTTGCCGCCGTGATTGCCGTCTTCGATGAACTTCTTGGCGTTGTCCCACGCGCCGCCGCCCGAGGTCATCGAAATCGCGACAAACAGTCCACCAACGATAACACCAAGGAGAAGCGCACCTAGTGCGGCAAAGCCATTGGCCTGGCCAGCAACCGCCGTAATCACGAAGTACACAACAATCGGCGCCAGCACCGGTAGGAGGGACGGGATGATCATTTCCTTGATCGCGGCCTTGGTGACGAGGTCCACCGTGCGGGCATAGTCCGGCTTTTGTTCATAGGTCATGATGCCGGGCTTTTCGCGGAACTGTTCGCGCACGTCCTTCACCACGTCACCTGCTGCCCGGCCGACAGCCGTCATGCCCATCGCGCCGAACAGATAGGGCAGCAATGCGCCTAGCAGCAGTCCGACGATGACGTAGGGGTTTTCAAGGCTGAAGCTGACTTCGAGAGTGGGGAAGAATTCCTTGAGATCAGCTGTGTAGGCTGCGAAGAGCACCAAGGCAGCTAGCCCTGCCGACCCGATGGCATAACCCTTGGTAACGGCCTTGGTGGTGTTGCCCACCGCGTCGAGCGCGTCGGTCTTTTCCCGGACGGAGTCATCCAGTCCTGCCATTTCGGCGATGCCACCGGCGTTGTCGGTCACCGGCCCATAGGCGTCGAGGGCGACAACCATACCGGCAAGCGCCAGCATCGCCGTGGCCCCATAAGCAATGCCTATGAGACCCGCGAGTTGGTAGGCAATGATGATGCCGGCGCAGATCACGATGGTTGGCAATGCGGTTGATTCAAGGCTGATGGCCAGGCCCTGAATCACATTGGTTCCGTGGCCGGTTTCCGAGGCCTTTGCGATCGAGCGCACCGGACGATAATTCGTGCCGGTGTAATATTCGGTGATCCAGATGATCAAAGCCGTGATGACGAGACCAACCAGTGAGCAGTAAAACAGCGTCCGGCCGTTAAATCCGGTTTCCCCGATTGGCGTAGCCATGCTGCCCAGCGCGTAGTTGATTGCCCACCAGATTGCCGGGATCGACAGTACGGCGGTGACAAGGAAGCCCTTGTACATGGCGCCCATGATGTTGTTCGATTTGCCCAGGCGGACAAAATACGTTCCGATGATCGAGGTGACGATGCACACGCCGCCGATCAGCAGGGGCAGCGCCATCAGCGCGGCAAGTTGATCGCCCACGCCCTTTAGCAACAATGCGGTAAGCACCATGGTGGCACCGACGGTGACAACGTAGGTTTCGAACAGATCGGCGGCCATGCCGGCGCAATCGCCCACATTATCGCCCACGTTGTCGGCAATAACGGCAGGATTGCGTGGATCGTCCTCGGGGATGCCTGCCTCTACCTTGCCCACAAGATCCGCGCCGACGTCTGCAGCCTTGGTGAAGATCCCGCCGCCAAGGCGCGCGAAGATGGAGATGAGCGACGCACCAAAGGCTAGGGCAACAAGGCCGTCAACTACAGTTCGGTCGTCGCCACCCACCGTCTTGCCGAGGGGGCCAGTCAGGTACCAGTAGAACACTGCGATCGCGAGCAGGGCAAGGCCCGCCACCAGCATGCCGGTGATCGCGCCTGCCCGGAAGGCAAGAGTAAGACCCGCTTGCAGCCCGGTTTGCGCGGCAGCGGCGGTGCGAACGTTGGAGCGTACCGAGATGTTCATCCCGATGAAGCCAGCGGCACCCGAAAGGATGGCGCCAATGACGAAGCCGGTCGCAGAAATCGTGCCGAGCGTGAGAGCGATAATTATCGCCACTACAACACCGACGATGCCAATCGCTGTATATTGTCTTTTCAGGTAGGCCTGTGCGCCTTCCTGAATGGCGGCGGCGATTTCCTGCATCTTCTCATTGCCAGCAGGCGCCCCCAGAACTTGTCGGCTGGTGATGAAGCCATAGACTATCGCCAATAGCCCCAAGGCTATCGATATCGTGACAAGATTCACTTAGGGTTCTCCCCCCATTTAATTCTTTGATCCCAAGTTCAAGGCCGTCGTTGCGACCAAAAACTGGTGAAAGGTATAAGGGTAGGCGAATCGCTGGCAAGCCCCAGTCAGTATTATCCGGCAGTTACTTGCTTTTGCCGTGAGTAGTTACCCGTGCTGGTAGCCAAGGCCATCTTGTTCAGTAAGGGCATTGCCATCGAGAATTACTGGCGCTGCGCCTGTGGAAATGGACAATCCGATGCGATGCGACGGCACGGGCGGGGCGGTGCTGGCGGGAATCGTATAAAGCAGTTGGTAATCGTCGCCCCAGCGCAGGGCTTCGGCGCGCCTATCTTCGGGTGCGGCGATAGGGACGGCTGCGCTGTCGATAGCAAAGGACAGCCCGCTGGCCCGCGCCATGCGGGTGGCATCCAGTAGCAGTCCGTCGGAAACATCCATCATGGCCGTGACACAGGGAGCGAGTGCCTGTCCTTCGGCAACCAGCGCCTTCGGGCGCCGATAGGCTGTGCTGTCGCCGTGGCCGTTCCGAAGTGCTTCCAGCCCGAGCATGGCGCCGCCAACCGGACCGGTGATCCACAGTTCATCGCCGACACGCGCTCCGGAACGGGCGGGGACAGGGCGGAAGGTGGCCCTGCCAATCGCCGTCAGCCCAAGAACCTGCCTGCCGGGGGCCGCAATTGTGTCTCCGCCCAGCAGAGGTACCTGATAATGCGCAAGCGCTTCGTCCAGCCCCGCAAGGAATCGTGTATCGTCCCGGCCAAAGGTATAGCCTAACAGGACGCCGACCGGTGCGGCGCCTTTGGCGGCAAGGTCCGACATGTTGCTGGCGACAAGCTTCCACGCGATGTCGGCCGGGTCCTGCTCGGCCAGAAAATGCACGCCCTCGGCCATGGCATCATGGGTGAGGACCAGCGCCTCTCCGCCGAATTCAATCACGGCGCAGTCATCGTCCAGCCTGCGCGCGCCTGGATGCGTGGCGATCTTGCGCAAGGCTTCGATGAAGGCGCGTTCCGTGGTCATGCGTTTGGCACGCCGGTACTTTCCCCCGGGCAGGGGAAAGACGGGGAATTCAACGCACGGCCTTTGCCACAGAGTCCAGCACGCCGTTCACGAATTTCGCTTCGCGCTCATCGAAAAAGGCGTGGGCTACGTCCAGATATTCGCTGATGGCCGTAGGAGTGGGCACATCGGCGCGGGCGATCAGTTCATAAGCGCCGGCGCGCAGGATCTGCAGCATGGTCTTATCGAGCCGTTCCAGCTTCCAGCCTTCAGCAAGCTTGCTCGAAAGCAGCGTATCGAGTTCGTCGCGGCGGGCGAAGACGCCTTTCACAATGTCGTTGAAGAACGCGACTTCGGCTTGGATATAGACGTCGTCGTCAATTTCCGCGCCCAGACGGTGCCGGTGAAATTCGTCCAGCAGCATGACAAGCGGCGTCGCTTCCATCTGGTGCTGATACAGTGCCTGTACCGCGGCAAGGCGGGCGGCAGTGCGGGCCTGGTTACGACTCATATTCCAAGCCTCGTTTCAATGGAGCGTGCGTGCGCCGGAAGCCCTTCGGCTTCGGCAAGGGCAATGGCGGCGGGGCCGATTGCTTTGAGGGCGCCGTCGTCTAGCTGGATGAAGCTGGTGCGCTTCATGAAATCCAGCACTGACAGGCCTGAGGAGAAGCGGGCACGGCGGCCAGTTGGCAGCACGTGGTTTGGCCCGGCGACGTAATCCCCGATCGCTTCGGGAGTCATTCGGCCGAGGAACACCGATCCGGCATGGCGGATCGCGTCCATCAGCGGTTCGGGATTATCGACGGAAATCTGAACGTGTTCTGCAGCCAGCGCGTTGGCGAGGGCAGGGGCTTCGTCCAGGCTTGCGACTTCGATGATAACGCCGTGTTTTTCCCAGCTTTCGCTGGCAACGCGCGCCGTGGGCAGCATGGAGAGTTCCACGCCGACCCTATCGGCAACGCGATCAGCAAAGACGGGATCGTCGGTGATGAGGATCGACTGCGAATCCGGGCCGTGCTCGGCTTGGCTGAGCAGGTCTGCGGCCGCCCACTCGGGATCGTTCTGACCATCGGCAATCAGCAGGATCTCGCTGGGACCCGCAACCATGTCGATGCCGACCACGCCGTAAAGCTGGCGTTTGGCTTCAGCGACCCAGGCGTTGCCGGGCCCCGTGATAACGTCGACCGGGCTGATGCGCTGGGTGCCATAGGCAAGCGCTCCCACGGCCTGCGCCCCGCCGACGCGCCAGATTTCGCTCACGCCGGCCAGATGTGCGGCGGCCAGCACCAGCGGGTTGATGATGCCGCCCGGCGTAGGCGTGACGACGACCAGCCGTTCGACGCCGGCAACCTTGGCTGGAATGGCGTTCATCAACACGGACGAAGGATACGCGGCGCGGCCGCCTGGCACATAGAGCCCGGCAGCATCTACCGGCCGCCAGCGCGCACCAAGGCGTACGCCAAGGTCATCGGTGAAGTCCCGGTTTTCGGGAAGCTGTGCCTGATGATACGCGCGGATGCGTTCCGCCGCGAGTTCCAGTGCCGCGCGCAGGTCTGGTTTCAGCGCTTGAAAGGCTTCGTAGCATTCGTCTGCCCCGATGCGCCAGTCGGCATCGCTGGTCAGGACATGGCGGTCAAACCGCTCGGTATATTCAGCAAGCGCTGCATCGCCGCGATTGCGCACATTCTCAAGGATAAGCGTGACGTCGCGCGCGACATCACCTTCGCTCTCGCGCCGTTCGCGGACAAGGCGCTGGAACGCCGTCTGGAAACCAGGATCGCGGGTGTTTAGGCGCAGCATCAGACGACCTGCCTTTCGGAAGCCAGCGCACGGAAACGTTCGACCAGTGCGGCAACCCGATCGTCGGTTTTCAGCGCCGCGCGGTTGACGATCAGCCGGGCGGAAACCTGCAGGATCACGCTTGTCTCTTCCAGCCCATTATCTTTTAGTGTGCGCCCCGTGGAAACAAGGTCGACGATACGGCTTGCAAGGCCAAGGCCGGGGGCGAGTTCCATTGCGCCGTTCAGCTTTACGACTTCGGCCTGTATGCCAAGCTGCTCAAAATGGCGGCGGGTAAGGCTGGGATATTTGCTGGCGACCCGCAGGTGGCTGCGGGTGCCAACGCCGGTTTGCCCGACGGGCTCGGCGACAGACAGGCGGCAGTGGCCGATATTCAGGTCAACCGGGGCGTAAAGATCGGAATAGGCGAACTCTTCGACTACATCGGACCCGACAATGCCCGCCTGCGCCGCGCCATGCGCAACGAAGGTAGCGACATCGAAAGCGCGTACGCGGATCAGCCGCATGGCGGCGTCTTCGCAGGCGAAAGACAGTGCGCGGCTGCTCTTGTCGTGGAACTCGGCATCGGGCACCACACCGGCGCGTGCCATCACTGGCAGGGCCTCATCAAGGATGCGGCCTTTTGGCACGGCGAAGATTAATGGTGACTGGGGTCTGGTCATGGCTCGCGCGCATTAGGGCCCATGCAGGAAAAGGGCAACATGAAGCAGGATAACCAACCCCGAAGCGACGGATTTGGCGGTTCAGTACGCGAAGCTTACGCTAACCAGATTGCATATTGCCGTAATAACGACGCGACGGTGACTGCGCGGATTGTCGCGGGCATCGCGGACTTGCTCGATCAGTCTGATCCTGGCGCTTTCCTGGCGCGCATTCGCGGTTGGCAGGGCGCGGCGCTGGCGGATGCGGTGCCGCTGCGGTCGGCAGGGGCACTGCATGGGCTGCATCTGTCTGGCCGCGCGCCAGAGCTTGCGCCGTTATACATTGGGGAACAGGCCAACGATCGTGTCGTTCTGGGCGATGCCATTCGCGCGCACGATGCGTTTCTGATGCCGTGGCTGGATGGGCCACCGCAAACCAATGAGGCCGGGCGGTCATCCAGCTTTATTGCCGGGATGCTCTGGCTTGCGGCTCAGGGACTGCCCACGCGCTTTGAATGCCTTGAGATCGGTTCAAGCGCGGGGATCAATCTGATGATTGACCGCTACCGCTATGATTTGGGAGGGGTCACTGTAGGGCCGGATGATCCGGTGATGGCGTTTGCCCCCGAATGGCGTGGACCTCCTCCGCCCGATCGGACTATCGCTTTTACCTCGCTCAAAGGGTGCGACGTCGCGCCGCTTGATCTTGCCGATCCGGCGCAGGCGCTGCGGTTACGGTCTTATGTCTGGCCGGAGCATGCGGTTCGCTTTGACCGGATAGAGGCAGCAATTGCGGGGGCGCAGGCAAAGGCGCCTGATCTTATGAAGATGAGCGCGGCCGATTTCGTTGAGCAGCAGCTTGCCGTGCCGCAGGCGGAAGGGACGACGCGGGTGCTGATGCATTCTATTGTCTGGCAGTATGTTCCGCAGGATCAGCAGCAGCGGATCACCCGCGCAATGGAGGCCTGTGGTGCCAAGGCGGGGCCGGATCGGGCGCTGGCCTGGATCGCGCTGGAGGCTGACCGGACACTGCTACGTCACAGCCTTGTCGTGCGTTTCTGGCCGGGCGGTGATGCGCCCCGGCTACTCGCCGCCGCACATGCCCATGGCGCGTGGATTGAATGGCTATAAACGAAAGCATCCTCTCTGCGCGGCGGAGAGGATGCTGTGGTCCGTTACTCTTTCAAGGATAGCTTACGGTTGTGGCGACCGCAGGAATTGGGATGAACTCTTTCTCGTCACCTGGAACCTTCGGAAACCGTCCGTTCTTCCAGTCGTCCTTTGCCTGATTGATCCGCTCCCGCGATGAGCTGACGAAGTTCCACCAGACGTGTCGGCGCGTGGCAAAGGCTTCTCCGCCCAGCAGCATCACCCGGCCTCCGCGTTCCGATACCAGCCGCATGACTTCGCCGGGCGCAAGCACGGTAAGCACATACAGCTCCAGCGCGGTGCCATCCAGCTGCGCCTCGCCACCCACCAGCATGACCGCGCGTTCATCGGCATCGGCGTCGATCGGCAGGCTGCTACCGGGCGCGAGGATAATCTCGGCGTAGATCGTTGCTGCATGCTGGGTGGTCGGCGCGGTTTCGCCCCACAGCGTACCCATGATGACGCGCGCGGTGGCTGCACCGTCTGTCACCACTGGCAGATCGCTGCGGCTTTCAAAGGCCGGGTCGATCTCTTCCCGGCCGTCGGGCAGCGCCAGCCACGTTTGCATGCCATACAACCGAACGCCGTCTGTCCTGTCGGTGGCAGGGCTACGCTCTGAATGGACGATGCCGCGTCCGGCGGTCATCAGGTTGACCTGTCCGGGGTGGACCGTGGCGAACGTGCCAAGGCTGTCGCGGTGGTCGATTGCGCCTTCGAACAGCCATGTCACTGTTGCAAGGTTGATGTGGGGATGCGGGCGAACATCCATGGCCTCGCCCGGAGCAAGTTGAGACGGGCCGAATTGGTCGACGAAGATGAAGGGGCCAACCATCGTCCGGCTGGGCGAGGGGAGGGCGCGGCGTACTTCGAATGCACCAAGATCATGGGTGATTGGTGAAATAGTCTGGATGATGCTCATCTTACTCTCCCGGTGCAGATGCGCGGATGGCCAGCGCGTGAACGCGTTGGCCTGGAATGTCTCCCAGTGCACGGTTGACCATACGCTGGCGTTCAACGCGGGTTTTGCCGGTGAAAGCATCACTCTCAATTACCACGGTAAAGTGCGATTCCCCAGTACCGTCATCGCCCATGTGACCGCTGTGGCTGGCGCTGTCATTCAGCACTTCCAGCCGCGTTGGTGTGAAGGCGGCGGTGAGCAGCTGGGTGATTTCTTGCGCGACGGGTCCTGTCATTTCGGCTCCTTAGGGTTTCATTTTAGCGATTCTATTGCCATGTGACAGCGCGTGAAACACGATAGATTCCATGGCAGATATGAGGCTCGCGGCAGGCAATGCGCAATGCCGGGATGCGATACCGCAGGGGAATTCCGCGCGCCCGGCCCGCGGCCCTCCGGGTTCGACGGACCCGGCGATTACCAGTGGCTCTGCCTCGATCATGTCAGGGTCTTTAACGCAGGCTATGACTTTTTCGAGGGCATGAGTACCGAAGAAATCGTCTATGCCCAATCGCCGGTGAACGGTTGGGAACAGGAAACTCGTGCTTTCCGCCCAACAGCGGGGATTGATTCCGCGCCGCGCTGGGCGGATTTTGCCGATCCGCTGGATGCGATTTCAAAACGCGCTCGTGCTCGCCGACCCGCTGAACGCGTGGATGGAAGGGCGGTAACGCCTGACGAGAGGCGCGCGCTGGAGGCGCTTGGCCTGTCCTTGGATGCGGATCGGCGGGAGCTTCGCGAACGGTATTCCCAACTCGTCCGAAAATATCACCCGGACCGCAACGGCGGGGACCGCAGCTACGAAGTGCGTCTGCAGGCCGTGGTAGAGGCGTACCAACTGCTGCGCCGCGCCTCTGCCTTTTCCTGACCGGGTCGAAAACCCTCTCCCCAACGAGAGAGAGGGCTTTCAGATGTCAGCTTTCGGACAGTTCCTTGAGCTGATCGGCGCAGATGCCCCAGCCTTCGACAAAGCCCATTTCCTCATGCTGCTTTGCCGCGTCTTCAGACCAGTGGCGGGCACGAGCGGTATAGCGCGTGCCGCTGCCTTCCGGCGTAATTTCCCAGATACCGATCATGAACGGACCGGCAGGCTCCAGGTCTGGCGTTACCGCGTCGGTGGTGGCGAAGCGTTTGCCTTCGTCCCAGGCAAGGAAGATGCCGTCTTGCAGCGACTCTTCCCCGTCAGGTCCGCGAAACATCATCGATGAACGGCCGCCGGGGCGGTTGTCCTGCTCGATGATTTCGGCGCGCCACGGTTTGGGGCACCACCATTCTTCCTGCCGTTTGGTCATGACATCCCAAACCTTTGACGGCGGGGCATCGATGAAACGGGTGACGGAGAGTTCCCTGGGTATAGTGATTCCTTTCAATCGCGATCTGGTGCGCCAAGCGGGAAAAACTTGCGGAAGGGGCGGGCATCGTCGACGCAGCGCTTTACGGCTGGAAGGGCAAGAAGATGCGCGCGCCAACGTTTCAGACGCGGAAACTCATCGCCGATCTGGTGGACCCAGTCTGCGTAGAACAGCGCTGGAGCGGCCGCGCATTCGATCAGGGTGACCTGGCCCATCGCCGGGTAGAACTGCAACCAGTCTTCCAGCCAGGCATAGGTGCGGGTCAGCTTTTCACGGACCTGCGCAATGACATCCTGATTTGGCGCCTTGGGATCGCGGATATACTCATCCACGATTACCTGCATGGTGTTCATGACATAGTTGTCGAAGACGCGGTCAAGCATGCGCATTCCAATAGCTGCATCGGGATCCGACGGGATCAGCATTTCTGGCCCGGCGTGGTGCAAGGCCAGATATTCGATGATTGTGGTTGCTTCGAAAATCAGGTGCTCGCCATCGGCCAGAACCGGGAATTTCCCCAACGGGCCTGCGTTTTGCACGACGGCGGCGTGTTCCGGATGGTCGGCATCGACGATCCGAAATTCAAACGGTGTGCCGTTGGCGTACAGCGGTATCAACGTTTTCCAGGTGTAAGAGGAAAAAGGGTGGCCGTAGAGCGCAAGCGCCTGTTCTTGCTGGCCAGAGCTATCAGTCAATGTCAGGTTTCCTTTCCATATGTTCTTGTTATGGCTTCAAGCAGGTGTCCGTCGGGGTCTTCGAAATAGACACCCCTCCCGCTATCGTGGTGGTTGATCTCGCCAGCCTTGCTCTGCCCCGGATCGGCCCAGAAGGGCAGTCCCCGAGCCGCAATGCGATCCATTACCGCGTTGAATTCCGGTTCTTCGACAAGGAAAGCGTAATGCTGGCGGGCAATGTCGCCGTCCTTTTCCATGAAGTCGAGCGACACGCCGTTTGCCGCCTGCACCACGAGAAAATGGTAGAAGGGCTGAGCTTCAGGCAGGCCCAGAATATCGCTCATGAAAGCGGAAGACCGGCCTTTGTCCCGGCACCAGACGATCGTGTGGTTAAGCTGGGCGGCCATGGTGGCTATCCTTTCCGGGCAGCCTCCACTGCCGCAACATCGATTTTGTTCATCGTCATCATGGCTTCGAACACGCGCTTGCGGGTGAAAGGATCGGGATCGGCCATGCCCTCGGAAAGCGTGCGTGGGGTGATTTGCCAGGATATGCCCCAGCGGTCCTTGCACCAGCCGCAGTTTCCTGCCTGCCCGCCATTGTTGACGATGGCGTTCCAGTAGCGGTCCGTTTCTTCCTGATCGTCGGTCGCGACCTGAAACGAGAACGCCTCGCTATGTTTGAAATGCGGTCCGCCATTCAGGCCGATGCAGGGAATGCCCATGACCGTAAATTCAACCGTCAGAACATCACCTTCTGTGCCATCGGGATAGTCAGACGGTGCGCGCTGAAGGCCGGAGATGTGCGTATCGGGGAAGGTGGCCGCATAGAATTTCGCGGCGTCCTCCGCCATGTGATCATACCAGAGGCAGACAAGGTTCTTCGGGTTCATTTCCGCATTTCCGTGATCAGCGCATTATCGATCGCCTTTGCGGCCTTGTAGGCAGTCCTTGCCTGCAACTGTTCGACATAGGCGACAAAGGGCAACAGGGGCGGTACCGTTCCGAAGGTTAGTCCCCAGTCGATCTGACTGCCAACGTAGACATCTGCCATTGTGAAGCGGTTACCGCAGACAAAGTTTCTGTCGGCCAGATGCTGCTCCAACGCGCCAATTGCCCGATCGAAGCTGCCCCAGCCGGCCATGGGCTGCTGTTCTGCCGTGGGCTCGCATTTCAGATGGCGGGCCATGATCGCCTGTTCGATCGGACCTGCGGCGAAGAATAGCCAGCGGAAGTAATCCGCCATCTCTGCATCACCGGGCAGCAGGCCAACCTCGGGATGCATTTCGGCAAGGTAGTGGCAGATCGCGGCAGCCTCGGTTACCACCCGATCCCCCGCCACATAGTGATGGATGATCGTTGGTACCTTTCCCAACGGGTTGGCATCCAGCAGGGCAGTGGGCTTGTTGGCCCAGTCAACGATTACCTGATCATAGCTGGCGCCCGCCTCATGCAAGGCCCAGCGGGCTATCTGCCCGCGCGACATGGGATTGGTGTAGAACGTGTAGTCCGCCATGGCGATCAGCCTTTCTTGGCACCGACGAGCGAGAACGGCGCACCCTGCGGATCAATGGCATTTATGACCCAGTCGCCGCCCGGCACTTCCATGGGTTCCACCAACACCTGTCCGCCGCCGGTTCGCACAGCAGCGGTTGAAGCATCGATGTCGGGAACATGGATGTAATAATTCCACCCGCCAATCGGCATTTCCTTGGGCTTTCGCATCACCGCCCCGATCACCTCGCCGGTGTGTTCCATGAAATCGTAATTGCCCATTTCGCCCATCGGCATGGATTCATTGAATTCAAAGCCGAAATGGCCGGAATAGAAGGCCTTTGCGCCCTCGGGATCTGGCGTTAGAAGTTCGTTCCACGAAACGTGCTGGTTGGCCTCACGATCGTAAGCCTGGTTGGTTTCGCCCTCTCTGCCTTCGGAGGGTTTTGGCGTCATGATATAGATCGGCACGCCTTGGGGGTCCGTCACCATGGCGATACGTCCGGCCCCCGGCACGTCGGAGGCTGGCATCAGGACTTTGCCGCCTTCGCTTGTAATTTTAGCGGCCTCGGCATCGACGTCCGCGACATGAAGGTAGCCCATCCAGCAGGGTCGGGCCCCGCCCGCCGTCATTTCCGGCGTCAGCGTCAGCACTCCGCCAGTGAAGCCGCCATCGCTTCGCTGGATATGGCGGTATTCGATGCCCGCAGCGCTGGATTCCGATCCGTCTGCGATGGTCCAGCCGACGACGCTGTCGTAGAATGCTTTTGCCCCATCCGGATCGTTGGTCATCAACTCATACCAGATGAAGCTTCCGTTCGGATTGGTCATCGTCATTCTCCCAACTGCACGACAGGCTTGAAGCCGCCGTAAACCATGCGCTGCGGATCGAAGGGCATTTCCATGCCTTCCGGTGTCTGCATGCGTTCATCGCTCATCATCTTTTCTGCCGCCTGGTTGCAGATCTCCCGCGATGGCCATTCCATGAAGGAGAACACGACTTTCTCGTCGGGCTCTGCCTTTACCGCGCGGCGGAAATCGGTGACCTTGCCTTCCGGCACATCGTCGTCCCACGCTTCTACGACGCGTAGGGCACCATATTCATGGAACATATCCCAGACGTCAGCCGCCAACTTGCGGTATTCTTCACGCTTGTTGGCACGAACCGGCACGATGAAGCCTTGAACATAGCTGTCCCGGCGGCCTTCACCGTCCTCGACGATGGGGACAAAGCCGCCATAGATCATCCGCTTGCCATCGAAGGGCGCAGGGTTTGTTTCAGGGTTAAAGCGATCGTCTGTCTTCGAAAGTTCCTCCATCCGGGCATACATCCGGTCGCGGGTTTCCTTGTCCGGCCATTCGATCCAGCTGAAAGCAACGGATTCATCGCCTTTGGCTTCGACGGCGCCGAAGAAATCGGTGACCTTTCCTTCTGGCACATCGTCCTGCCAGCATTCCAGGATACGGGTGGCGCCGTGGTCCATAAATGTGCTGTCGGCCAAGGTTGCGTGGTTTACGAACTTATCCTTGTTTTCAGTGGGAACGGCGATCACAAAACCATCAATATACGGCATGTCTCACTCTCCTGCTGGGGCAATCTCCGGGTCTGCCGCGCCTATCTTCGAGCCGGTTTTGGTCGTGGCGGGCAGATTGTAGCCAATTGCCTGATCGGCCAGCGCCTGTTGGAACGCCGGACGTTGTTCTCCCCGTGCCTGATAGGCAGCGAGGTTCGGAAAACCCTCTACGATGTCCGTGTGGCGCAGGTTGCGCAGCACGGTCACCATCATGATGTCGGCAATGGTGAATTGGCCGGTAAGCCACTCTTTGCCGTCAAGTGCTTCGGATACGCGGGTCAGACGCGCTTGCGCGAATTTGACCGTGCTGGGCCGCGCTTCGGCAGCCCAGGATTTATCGGCCTGGAAAATATCCAGCGTCACAATCTGCATTAGTGCGGGTTCCACGCTGTTGAGCGCGCCGATCAGCCATGCGGTGGTGTCGGCCCGGGCCTGCGGGGCACGGGGAAGCAGGCGCTCATCCTGCTCGCCAAGATGGAGGAGGATCGCGCCGCTTTCGAACAGTCGGACGTTGCCGTCAGCAAAGGCGGGCACCTGTCCGAACGGCTGCCACTGGCGATAATCCGACGGCCGTTCTTCCATCGCATCGAACAATTCCACGCGATAGGAGCGGCCGACTTCTTCCAGAGCCCAGCGGATGCGTATATCGCGCACAATTCCCTGAGCGAATTCCGGCAGGTTCGTGAACGCGGATATTACGGTATCGGATGACGGATCCAAGGGCATTGTGGCATTCCTTGTTCGAAATCACGGCGCAGATAGTCGGACGTGACGCCTTGCTCAGGCCGCGCTTGCCTGCGTTTCACCGGTCGCAACCGCCGCATCCATCCACATTGCTTCCCAGACATGGCCATCCGGATCGGTGAAGCTGCGAGAGAACATGAAGCCGTGGTCTTGCACTGGATTTATGTCCGATGTGCCGCCGTTCGCCGCAACCGTATCAAGCATCTGGTTGATCTCATCGCGGCCATCGCAGGAAATACAGACCATGACTTCGCTGGACCCGGCTGCGGGTAGCGGCCGCGTGGTAAAGCTCTGCCACCGATCATGTGTCAGCAGCATCACATGGATCACGTCAGTCAGCACCATGGCCGCCGCAGAGTCATCCGTGAACTGCGGATTGTTCGTGAAACCGATGGCCTCGTAGAACTTCATGGCCTTTGGCAGATCTGAAACGGGAAAGTTGACGAAGATCATCCGGCTCATGACTCACTCTCCTGATGTGGCCTTGCAAAAATAAATTCGAAGTAACGTCTAAGATGGCCAAGTGCTTCACGGGCCAATTCGGCTGAGCCGGTCTCTTCTTGCGTCTTGGCGAGAATGATGGAGCCCTGAATTACGGTCTGAACATGGCGAGCCAAGCTTTCCGCGGTAACGCCGGTCACTCCATGGTTCGCCATGGCCTCAGCGATATTGGCTTCCAGCGCTCGAGCATTGCTCATGATGCTGTCCTCGCAGGCGTCCCGGATGGCGGGGCTGGCGCGAAACGATTCCTGGATAAGCGTTCCGGCGACGCACGAGAACTTTTCAACGGGTCCGCCGACAAGGGCAACACGAAAATCTATATAGCCCAATATGCGATCCAGCGGGTCGGAATGTCGATGATACGGCGCTTCGGCGAAAAGGCGTTCTGTAGTCTGTGTCCAGAATTCCGTTACCGCTACGCCAAGCGCTTCCTTCGAAGGAAAGTGATGGAAAAACGCGCCTTTAGTGACGCCTGCCTCATTGCAGAGCTGTTCAACCGAAGTTCCGGCGAAACCCTGTTCTCGGACAAGTTCCACGGCGGCTTCCAATAGCCGATCACGCGCGGAGGGCTTTGACGGTTGGCGAATCGCGTTCATGTCTAACCATACCAACCGGTTGGTATGCAACAAGGTATTTTTAACCAATTTTTTGCATGTTTAGTCTACAGGCGGGGGATGAAGCTGGGACTTCATCTCTTTCGTCTGCTTGCGATTCTGCTGGCCGTGTGGCTGGCGGGCGCTCCTGCGCACGCCCAGAACGCCAACATCCAGACCTGCGTTGCCAAGCTCGCCGATGGACAGGACGTGGCTGAGGTAATGGCGCAGGACGGCGGTTTTCTGTGCGATACGCGGCAGCACAGGCTGGGGCCTGGCAACTTTCTGACCCGGCTGGTTTTCGATCCATTGCAGGGGCAGCCAAACGATCCGCTGGTTCTGCGCCTGGCCAGCGTTTGGCAGGATAGCGCCCGAATCACCTTCAAATTTGTCGATGGCACCACGGGGCAGGTCGGTTTTAATTCCAGTAACCTCAGGCGTTTCATGACCATCGGCGCAGTTTGGGAAATACCGGTCCCCGTGCGGACAGCGCCGCTGGAAGCGGTATTCATCGAAACGCGTGGAACCACCAATGCTCGCGGTGTGGTGTTATCACCCGATATCATCACACTAAGTGAAAGCTATGCCCTGAAGCTGAAGTTGACGGCGGTATTCTCCGCCTTCGCGGGTCTGGTGGTGGCGCTGCTCGCCTATAACATGTCGCTGTGGGCGGCGATGCGCCACAGGTTCCAGCTCTGGTATTGCCTGATGGTAGCCATGTTCGCGCTCTATACGTTCACGTCTTCGGGCCTGATGACGCTGGTTTTCGACGGCTTGGATAACAACGACCGGCTGCGCATCAATCATGTGCTGCTGGCGGCGGTTGGCGCGTCGGCGCTGCAGTTCATCCGTCATTTTTTCGGAGGCGATGTGTTCAGGCCTGCCCTGAAGAGGCTGACCCATGGCTGTATGGCATTCTGCCTGCTGGCCGCGCTCGCCATTGCAATCCTTTCGCCCTGGCAGATGAGGACGCTGGACAGGATTTACTGCATTGCGATCGCGGCCATGCTGTCGATGGTCATGCCGGTGCTCGTCAGCGCGTGGCGCAGCGGAAACCGGTATTTCTGGCTTTTCATGCTGGCCTGGACGGCGCCGCTCATCGTCACGATCCTGCGCATTGCACATGGTTTCAACCTGATTGACCACAGTGTATTGCTGAATCACGCCAACATCGTTGCCCTGTCGATAGAGGCTTTGTTGAGTTCGTTGCTGGTGACTGCCAGGCTGCGGGAATTGAGCGTCGAGCGTGATCACGCGGTTCGTGGAGAGCAGACGGCACGGCGGCTTGCTGGGACTGATCCGCTTACCGGATTGATGAATCGGCGGGCCTTCATCGACCTCGCGATCGGCCGCCCGGGCAAGTACCGGCTGATGCTGATCGACATAGATCACTTCAAGAGCGTCAATGACCGGTTCGGACATGAAGCGGGGGATCAGGTGCTGCGCGTCCTTGCCTCGGTTCTCCAGAAATGCCGCCCGCAAGACAGCCTTACCGTGCGGCTCGGCGGCGAGGAATTCGCGATGCTTATTCCCCAGTCCGCCTTTTCGTCCTGTACGCCGGACATGGTGCTTGAGGCGATCCGCTCGGCTTCCATGCCGCAGGGCGCCAGCGTTACGGCCAGCATAGGCTATGCTGATGGGTCAATGGCGACTGAGGATAGCTGGAAGCGACTCTACCGACTGGCTGATGCCGGGCTTTATCGTGCAAAGGCGGACGGGCGTGATCGCTCGTGCCGGGCAACGGACTTTCGGGCTGTCGCCTAGGCAGTAGGCCTGAAATCCAGCGATGGCTGGCTAATCGCCAGCCAATTAGCAACCCGCCAGCGGGCTTGCCTTTCACCTGATCTTTGTTCGAAGTCAGGTTTGATAACGCAATGCTTATTGCAGCGCGGGGCGCGCCCGTATAGGCGAGTGGCGCGATGACTGACATTCCGAACATTCAGCCCGACAGCCGCGCCTCGACAGTACTCGACGCGCCTGACCGTGAAATCGACGTGCGCGAGGTTTTCGGCATCGACATTGATATGAAGGTGCCAGCCTTTTCCGTAGTGGATGAGCGGGTACCCGATTTCGATGACACCTATGTTTTTGATCCGGATACCACGCTGGCTATCCTTGCGGGTTTTGCCTTCAACCGCCGCGTGATGGTGCAGGGCTACCATGGGACGGGTAAGTCGACACATATCGAGCAGGTTGCAGCGCGCCTCAACTGGCCGTGCATCCGTATCAACCTTGACGCGCACATCAGCCGTATCGACCTGATCGGCCGGGATGCGATTGTGCTGCGCGATGGCTTGCAGGTAACGGAATTCCGCGAAGGCCTCCTTCCTTGGGCCCTGCAGACGCCAACTGCTCTGGTTTTCGATGAATACGACGCCGGACGTCCCGATGTTATGTTCGTGATCCAGCGGGTTTTGGAAACCGAGGGCAAGTTGACTCTGCTTGATCAGAACCGCGTTATTCGCCCGAACAAGTGGTTCCGGCTGTTCGCCACGGCTAACACTGTCGGTCTCGGCGATACCAGCGGCCTTTACCATGGTACGCAGGCGATAAACCAGGGGCAGATGGACCGCTGGAACATCGTCGTTGGTCTGAACTATCTGGCTGCGCAGGTAGAGAGCGAGATCGTTCTCAAGAAGGTTCCGGGCGTTCCTGAAAACGTCGTTTCCGACATGGTGAAGGTTGCGGATCTTACCCGTCAGGGCTTCATCAACGGTGATATCTCTACCGTGATGAGCCCGCGCACCGTGATCACCTGGGCCCAGAATACCGCGATCTTCAAGGATACCGGCTTCGCCTTTCGCCTTTCGTTCCTGAACAAGTGCGATGAGACTGAGCGGATGCTGGTGGCAGAATACTACCAACGCGTGTTCGGCACGGACCTGCCGGAAAGCATCGTCGGCAAGGCTTAAGCGTTTGCCAGAAGCCATCGCCCCCGCCGGGGAGATGGCTTCTGGCGCGAACTACACCGGCTCGCCGTTCACCCGCAGTTTCTCAGTCGAGCCTCCTTCTGCCGCCACATTTCCGCCCGTGATGCGGCCGAAGTGCAACTCGGCCGCCGGAAGCGCGCGACTGTAGTAGAAGCCTTGCACCTGATCGCATCCACCGGCGCGCAGGGCGTCCAGTTGTTCGCTTACTTCTACACCCTCCGCTGTGGTGGTCATGTTCAGGTTGTTTGCCAGCGTGATGACTGATCGGACAATGGCCTGGCAATCCTCGCGTTCTGCAAGCTCGCTTACGAAGCAGCGGTCAATCTTGATCTTATCAAACGGGAAGCTGCGCAAATAATTCAGCGATGAGTAGCCAGTGCCGAAATCGTCCAAGGCGATCCGCACCCCCAACTCCCGTAGCCTGTGAAGGATCGCGAGCACCTCTGCGGATTCCTGCATCAGCAGGTTTTCAGTAATCTCAAGTTCCAGCCGGTTCGGCGCAACGCCGCTGGAGGCCAGAGCATTGATGATAACCGGTAGCAGGTCGCCGTCGCGCATCTGGGCTGGTGACAGGTTGACGGCCACCGTCAGGTGATCGGGCCAGCGGGCAGCCTCTGTCAGAGCGTTGCGGATCACCCACTCGCCGATCTCGACTATTGTACCGGTTTCCTCGGCAATCGGGATAAAGGTGCTGGGCGGCACCATGCCATGGGTGGGATGGCTCCAGCGGAGCAAGGCTTCGTAGCCTTCTGTGGCCCCCGTCTGCAGGTTGAGCAGAGGTTGGTAATGAAGTTCAAGCTCTTGGCGGGCGATGGCTGCGCGCAGATCAAGCTCAAGCATGCGGCGCTCTTTCATCTGCGCTTGCATCTCAAGGTCGAAAGTCGAAATGCCGCGCCGTCCGCGCGACTTGGCATCGTACATCGCAAGGTCGGCCGCCCGCAGAAGATTTTCGCCGGTAGAGGCATCATGCGGGGCAAAGGCCATGCCGATGCTGGCACCGATCGGCATTATCTGTCCGTCGATCTCGATGGAGCCGCCAACGGCCTCCATGATGCGTTCCGCAACAGGCAGGCCGCCATCTTCGGTGTGTAGGTCGGTTAGCAGAATCACGAACTCATCGCCGCCAAGGCGGGCAACCATGTCACGCGGGCGGACAACGGAGTCCAGCCGCTGGCCAACCTCGGTCAACACGCGGTCGCCCATGGCATGGCCGTAAGTGTCGTTTATCGCCTTGAAATGATCGAGGTCGACATAGAGCAGACCGACCACATCGTGTTTGCCCAGCCGGGCTAGAGCGCGTTCGAGTGTTGCGTTGAACAGGGTGCGGTTAGGCAACTGGGTGAGCAGGTCGTAATGCGCCATGAAGGCGACTTTGGCTTCGGCGTGTTTGGCTGCACTGATATCGGCGATAAATCCGCGCCAGCCGATTTCCTCGCCATCGCGCCCGTGAATTGGGCGACCGTTGATGGACCACCAGCGTTCCCTGCCCGCGACCACGAGCGGGGCCACAACGCTGCGGAACGGACGAATCTGGGCAAGTGTATCGGCAAATTCATCGCGGTATTGGCCTTCGCTCAGCAGGCCGACAAGGCACTTTCCTTCCAGTGCGGCGGCGTCCATCCCGCAGGCAATGCAGAACCGCTGCGAAGGATTGCGGATGGATCCGTCGCGGTCGATTTCATACAGCCAGTCGCTGCCCTCATCGTCATACTGATTGAGCAAAAGCTGGATCGTTTCATTTGACTGATTGAGCCGTTTTGTGCGGATACGCCGGGTCGCGAACAGGTAATACAGGTTGTAGATCGACCAGTGTAGAAATGCTGCAGTGATGAAGGTCACTATAGTTGCCATGCCCGCTGCGGCGCTGCCGCGAAGGAACAGGCCGAACACCAGCGCAGCACCGCCCGATATGCTTGACGTCAGGGCCAGGCGAGGCAGAGATACAACGCTGATTCCATCGATAACCATCATGGCGATACCCAGCGCCACTATCGCTTCAAGGCTGCTTTCCGGGGCGATGAGGATCGCCCACAACAGCATGGGGCACCACCAGAGCGTCCTGATGCGTATGGTTCCCGCGCGATAACGAAGCGCAAGAACCTCATCATAGCCGGCGACCGCTTCGCGCCGCCGTACGGAAATTTGTGTGGCCATCACCAGCGTCCAGCCGCCAATCGCAGCTATGGTGTAAGCAACGCTTAACACGGGTCCCACAAGGCTGAGCAGCATGGCCAGTCGAACAAGTTCAAGCAGCGAAAGCGGAAACGACCGCAGATAGTCCGCACGGCAGCGGGCAAACCACGGCTCTTCGTGCGGTTCCACCTTGTGTTGGATCAACGCACGCAGACTCAGCGGAGTTTCTGTGATCAGCTCTTGTCCGAGCTTATCGTAACGCCCCATGTGTCCTCCTGTGACCGGTAAGTTCCGGTTCATTATTCAGGGGCGCTTTTGACGACAATTTAGCTAAAATTTGGTTATTTGCATTGAAATCTGCACATAACTACCTGGAACTATGCCGGATATACCGCTCCGGTGAAGTAGAGCCCTTCTGGCGGTGCATTAAGTCCCAGCGCCTTTCGATCCCGCGCGACCAGCGCCTGCGCGACCTGTTCCTCTCGCCAGCGGCCAAGCCCCACCAGCGCGAGGCAGCCCACCATGGATCGGACTTGATGATGCAGGTAACTGCGTGCGGCCGTCTCTATCAGTACCAGTTCGCCCTCTCGTCGCACATCCAACTGGTCTAGCGTTTTCAGCGCGCTCCGCGCCTGGCAGTGGACTGAACGGAAGGTGGTGAAGTCATGGTACCCGATTAGCGTTTGTGCAGCCCGGTGCATCGCCTCGGTGTCAAGGGGGCGTATGATGTGCCACGCCTTGCCCGCTTCCAGCGTAAGTGGCGGGCGGCGGCTGATGATGCGATAACAATAGCTGCGCCCGACACAGGAAAAACGCGCATGCCAGTCGTCCGGTTTTTCCTCGCAGGCTATCACCGCAATGGGGGCAGGACGCAGGTGTGCGTTGATTGCTTCCATCAGCCGAAAGGGGGCGATTGCCTTGGTGATGTCCACGTGCGCCCGCATGGCAAGCGCATGAACGCCTGCGTCAGTGCGTCCGGCTGCGTGCAGAATTGCTTTCTCGCCCGTGGTGGCGAATATCGCTTCCTCAACCGTCTGCTGGACAGTCGGCCCTTGCGCCTGCCGCTGCAGGCCCAAAAATGGGCCGCCGTTGAATTCTAGAGTGAGGGCGAAGCGTGTCATCGGCGGTTTACGACAGGGCTGTGCCCGCCGGGATCGTCCGGCCGCGAAGTAGCGCCGCTGTATCCATGGCCGGCTTGCCCGCGCGCTGGATGCGAACGGGGTGAATGGCGCCCGCACCGCAGGCAATGGTTAGCCCGTCGTCCAGGGTCACGCCGGGGGCGCCACTTCCCGTTACGACATCAGCTGCCAGAATTCGGTAGCGTTCGCCATCAAGCTCGAAGAAGGCGCCCGGGGCCGGTGCAAATGCGCGGATCTGGCGTTCGACGGCCGCTGCGTCCTGCGAGAAGTCGAGCCGCGATTCGGCCTTGTCGATCTTTTTTGCATATGTGACGCCGTCTTCGGGCTGCGGCACCTCAGGGAAGGCGGCTAGGTCGGCCAGAACCTGCACCATCAGCTGTCCGCCGACCTGCGCGAGTTCATCCGTTAGCTGCCCTGCTGTCTTGCCGTCTACTGGAGTATGGACGGTTGCCAGTACGGGGCCGGTATCAAGCCCGGCTTCCATCCGCATGATGCAAATGCCGGTTTCCGCGTCGCCCATCAGAATGGCACGGTGGATCGGGGCGGCCCCACGCCAGCGGGGAAGCAGGGAGGCGTGAATGTTGAGGCAGCCGTGCCGGGGTGCGTCCAACACCGCCTGCGGCAGGATCAGGCCATAGGCCGCGACGATCGCAATGTCGGCATCCAGCGCCGCGAATGCCGCCTGTTCATCTGCGCCTTTCAGCGACAGCGGGTGGCGGACTTCGATCCCGCGCGCCTCTGCCTCGCGATGGACGGGGGAGGGCTGCAACTGCTTGCCGCGGCCAGCCGGACGCGGCGGCTGCGTATAGGCAGCGATTACCTCGTGTCCCGCCTCTGCCAATGCAACCAACGCTGGTACGGCAAAATCCGGCGTTCCCATGAAGACGATACGCATGATGCGAAAGGCTTTCCCTATCTCTCCGCGCGCCCTATCTGGGTGGGGATGGCATCGCAAGAGATCGAAGCGCTAACCTCTGCCCTATCAAGGCTTCCGGGACTTGGCCCGCGCTCGGCGCGGCGCGCGGTTCTGTGGCTATTGAAGCGGCGCGAATCCTCGCTGGTAAACTTGCTCCAAGCGCTGGAAGGGGTGCGTGATACGCTGGTTGAATGCCGCACCTGCGGTAATATCGATACCTCCGATCCCTGCGGTGTCTGCGCCGATTCCCGCCGGGATGCCCGCTCACTTTGCGTGGTGGAGGATGTGGCAGATCTCTGGGCGCTGGATCGCGCGCGACTTTTTGCCGGGCGTTTTCACGTTCTGGGCGGCAGACTTTCAGCGCTGGACGGTATCCGTCCCGAAGACCTCACCATCGGCAAGCTCATAGAACGGGTCGCTGTGGGCGGGATTGACGAGGTTGTGCTGGCCATGAACGCCACGCTGGAGGGGCAGACGACAGCGCATTACATCGCTGAGCGGTTGGAGGGTTATCCAGTGCGCATCACGCAGCTTGCGCACGGCCTGCCTGTGGGCGGGGAACTGGATTACCTGGATGAAGGCACACTGGCGCAGGCGCTGCGGGCGCGGCGGCCGGTCGGATAGCCTATTAGCTCAAGAGCGATGACCTGACGGTTCTAAAGACGTGGGCAACTTTAGTTCGTTAGCGGGCTGTGGCCAAGAATGGCCTCGGTATGTGCGGCGCATTTCCAATCGCCGTTCTGGCGAACCCACGTGCTTGTGTCGGAACAGTGCAAATCCATCTTTTCGCCGCCCATGTCGCCAATCTGGTGCACGGTATAGGCAATGATCGCTACGTCGTTGGTAGGGAAGACGACCTCAACATTGTCGAAGGCGAAACTTTGCAACGTGTGCTCGTCTCCGCTGGCGAGTTCCCCATATTTTTGCGCATCGATTCGCATCACACCGGTTGATCCTGCAAGAAGGCAGTCATCCGCTATCAGGTTCATGGAGGCTTCGCGGTCCTTGTCGACCATGGATTGCCAGAAGCGAGTTTCCCGCTGTTTGACGGTATCGGCGCTGCCAAGCATGGCACGTTCTCCTTGAAATGGGCGTGCAACGCGCTTCGAAAGTCTCTGTTCCGGCAAAATCTGCACGAAGAGTTGAACCGATGCCCGTGGACGCTTATGTGCTCGCCATGGCTATTCGTGAGATTCTTGAAGTACCCGACCCGCTGCTCAAGCAGGTGTCCCAGCCCGTCGAAACGTTCGATGCAGAGTTGAAGACTCTCATCGAGGACATGTTTGAGACGATGTACGACGCTCCTGGCATTGGGCTTGCGGCTATTCAGGTCGGCGTTCCGCTGCGGGTTTTGGTGATTGATTTGCAGCCGGACGATCCGGACGCAGAACCCGAAGTGTGCACTGCTCACGGCGATCATCATCACACCCATCAGCCTGTAAAGCGCGAGCCGCGCGTCTTCATCAATCCGGAAATTCTGAATCCGTCAGAGGACTATGGCTTCTATAACGAAGGCTGCCTTTCGGTGCCGGATATCTATGCCGAGGTGGAGCGTCCGATTACGATCCGCGCCCGTTGGCAGGATATGGACGGCAAGGTACATGAAGAAGACATGGACGGCCTGATGGCAACGTGTCTTCAGCATGAGATGGACCATCTTGAAGGCATCCTGTTCATCGACCACCTGTCGCGGCTGAAGCGGCAGATGGCGCTCAAAAAGCTGGATAAGCTGCGTAAAGCAGCCTGAATCTGTCGTTCCCCGACGCATCAGGCGTCGTGGTGAACTTCGGCATTGAGGACTTCCAACGCTCGGCGGCAATCGTCCGCGCATTTGCGGCACATTGTTGAGCAGCGATGGCAGTGCTAATTATGGTGCTTTAGGCATTCGGCTTCGCAGATTTCGCAGGCTGCAATGCACGTGGCCAGCATTGCGCGGATGAGTTGCCGATTGCTGCCGGTCCGGCGCGTCGCAATGCGATGGGTTGCTTCGCATACATCTGAGCAATCGCTGCACGTCCGGATACACTGGCGCATGTCCATCGCTTCGGCGCTGCAGGCATCGGCGCAGCTGTTGCAGATCGCCGCACACAGCAACGCGCGCCTTACCGCCAATCCGAGGCTTTCGTTATAAGCCAAGCCAACATCGGGATGTTCGGCTATCATTTTCTCGATCGACATGGCCGTCCCTCTCTTTCGCAATGGAACACCATGGCGTTGAGCGGGAAGGTTCCCTCGCGGCGCGGCGCTGTAGGCCGCGGGCATGTGGATAGGCTGGTTAAAGGGCTTTCCCCTGCCGGTTTCCTCTTGTACCGTTCTTGTTAAGTTCCGCTACGGCGGCGACGCGATTCAGAGGAAGGAAGAGGGTTGGACCCGCAGATTGCCATTATCCTGTCAGTGACACTGGGCCTTGGTGCCGGCGCGGCGCTTGGCTGGTTCTTTGGATCGCGTCCGGTTGCGGATTTGGCAGAGCGCTTGCGGGTGCGCGACGGCGAGGCACGGGAGCTTGATGAGAAGTTCAGGCGGGCAATCACAGAACTGGCTGGGGCCACAGAGCGGGCAAACCGCGCGGATGGGTTGGCTGTTGAATTGGCGGAAGTTCGCTCAACCGGTGAGGCTGCGCGGGCAGAAATTGCCACTCTGAAGGCCAATGCTGCGCATTTCGACGAACAGAAACGGTTGCTGCTCGAAGCGCAGGAAGGGCTGAAGAAGGAGTTTGAGGCAGCTGGTGCCAAAGTGCTCGAAGGTGCGCAGGAGGCGTTCCTCAAACGCGCGCAGGATCGTTTCACCGAAAGCGAAAAGACCAATGCCCAGCGGATCGGCGCATTGCTCGCTCCGGTGGGAGAGCGGCTGCAGAAATACGAACAGCAGGTTCAGGAGCTTGAAACAAAGCGTGTCGATGCTTTTGGTCAGCTTAACGGCCAGATCGAGGCGTTGCGAGTGGGGCAGGAAGCTGTTCGGACCGAGGCTGCACGTCTTGGCAATAGCTTGCGTAACGCGCCTAAGGCGCGCGGCCGCTGGGGTGAACAGCAGCTCAAGAACGTGCTGGAGCAGTGCGGCCTTTCAGAACACACCGATTTCGTCACCGAACATTCTATCAACACCGAGGACGGCAGACTGCGTCCCGATGCGATCGTTCGCGTGCCTGGCAACAAGCAGTTGGTGATCGATGCCAAGGTTTCGCTGAACGCCTATCAGGATGCGTTCGAGGCGGACGACGAAACAGTGCGCAAGGCCTTTCTGGATCAGCACGCGGCGTCGATGCGCAACCACATCAAGACACTGGGCGAAAAAAGCTATCAGAGTCAGTTCGAGAACGCGCCTGACTATGTGTTGATGTTCGTGCCCGGTGAGCACTTTATCGCGGCTGCGCTGGAACATGATCCAACGCTGTGGGACTTTGCCTTTGAGCGCCGGGTGCTGCTGGCCAGCCCGACAAACCTTGTGGCAATCGCCCGCACCATCGCCCAGGTCTGGCAGCAGGAAGGTCTGGCTAAGGAGGCACGGGAAATTGGCAAGCTGGCCAGCGATCTCTACGATAGCATCGCCAAGACACAGGACGACCTGCTTAAAACCGGCGTCCATCTGGGCCGGGCGGTGAACAGCTTCAATGACTTTGCCCGCACGTATGAGGGGAATGTCATGAGCCGTGCGCGGCGATTGACTGAAAAGCACATCAAGATCGGTAAGCGCGAGGTTACGGAGGAGGTCCCGCTGGTCGAAGTCTTACCGCGCTATGCAGAGCAGGGTGAGGCCGTCCTGTTGGATGCGGCGAAGCAGGAAGCAGCGGAGTAGGTTTTACGCTTCTTTGCGCAGTTCGGCAGAGCGGCCGTGTGACTTAAGGGTCATGCGGTCCCCCTTTACGACGATAACCGGTGCGGAAGTCAGCAGTGCGTTCAGCGCCTTTTCCTGATCCCACAGCGGCCCGGCACAATACATTTCGGTCTGGGCAAGGGGGCCCGCTATCAGCCGGTCTTCCTCGATCCGCCATTCGCCGTCGATACTGTTGCAGCCCACGCTGGCGCCCAGGCTTTTCTTCTTGAAGTCCAGATGCGCATCTTCGGAAAGTGGCGCTGCACCGTCAATTTCGGTGAAGCGCCAACTCGTTCCCGTAATCGCGGCGCCGGAATCGCCCGACGCAGCGCAGCCTGAAACAAGCAGGAGGGGGATGAAAAGGTAGGCCGCGGTCCGCATGATTCTGACCTTTGCCAGATGCGCCTGATCCTGTGCTGAACAGCTTATTCTGCGATGCCGATATGCGCCAGTGCCTCATAGGCGAGCACCGCGCCGGCTACCGCTGCGTTGAGGCTGTCGGCCCGTCCGAGCATGGGAATCGTTACCCGCAAATCACAGGCATCCTCATAGTCTTCGGGTAAGCCGCGCGATTCGTTACCGACAAGGATGAAGCAGGGACCAACGTAGGGCGCCTGCCGATAATCCTGCGCATTGCGGAGCGAGGCTGCGACAAGCTGGCCCTCTCCCTGCCGTAGCCATTCGATGAAGTCAGGCCAGCGCGCTTGCGCGACATGCTGCGTGAATATCGCGCCCATGCTGGCGCGAACAGCCTCTACCGAAAACGGGTCGGCGCAATCGTCGATAAGAATAAGGCCGCCGGCACCCACGGCGTCACCGGTGCGCAGCATGGTGCCAAGGTTTCCTGGATCACGCAGGGCCTGTGCGACCAGCCAGATTCTGGCGCTGCTTCGGTCAAGCGAAGACAGGCCGGTGTCGAATTCTGCGAAGACGCCGGCTACTGCTTGGGGGTTCTCCTTGCCCGTGACCTTGGCGAGGATGTCCTCGTCCATCTCGATTACTTCGCCTCCTGCGGCGACGACATCGGCTTCCAGTGCCGTCAGCAGGGGGTGCGTTTCGCGTCCGGTTGCCATGATCAGCATTTCCGGCAGCTTGCCGCACTCGCGGGCATCTGTAAGCAGCCGAAGCCCTTCGGCAAGAAAGCGACCCTCGCGCCGACGGTGCTTCTTGTCCCGCAAAGAGCGGAGAAACTTAACCGTCGGGTTGGAAAATCCGGTGATGATGCGGCGCGACACGGCCTGATGCTCGCCCTTCAATTCTGGCTCAATCCTCGCCAAATCCGTCTTTGACCAGCCCCGCAAGCTTGGCGAGGGCACCATCTGCGCCGCTACCGGTCACCTGAATTTCGATGGTATCGCCTTTTGCCGCGCCTAGCATCATGAGCCCAAGGATCGAGCCGCCGGCGGCGTCAGTGCCATCCTTGCAGACCATCACCTGCAATTCGGGCGATAGCATGGTGACAAGATTGACGAATTTGGCGCTAGCGCGTGCATGAAGGCCCTTGTTGTTGACGATCTCAACCGTCTCGCGCGCTTCGATCATGCGTCCTGCCTTAGATACTCGGAAGCGATAGTGATGTAATTACGGCCGGCATCGCGCGCCGCGATGGCGGCATCGTGGACGCTCATGCTGTTGCGCGCCTTGGCAAGCCGGATCAGCATCGGAAGATTGATACCGGCGATTACCTCGACATGCCCCGCATCCATCAGTGAGATGGCAAGATTTGAAGGGGTGCCGCCGAACAGGTCGGTCAGGATTATTGCCCCTTCGCCGCTGTTCACGTCCTTAATGGCCGCGGCAATATCCTGCCTGCGACGCTCCATGTCATCATTGGGGCCGATGCAAACCGTCGCTACGGCTTCCTGCCGCCCGACGACATGCTGCATGGCGTGTACGAATTCCTCGGCAAGATTGCCATGGGTGACCAGAATCATGCCGATCATGCGGTTAATGCGCTCCGAAAATCCTGCGAATACCCCTGCGGTTCTATTACCACTGCTATTGCCCTCTCTCGAGCAGGTCAGTGGCACGCGCGCTTAGGTTACGATGTACCAATGTGGGCGAAAATCCCGCTTCGCGCAAGGCCGCGGCGATTTGCTCGGCGACGAACACCGAACGATGGCGTCCGCCGGTGCAGCCAAAGGCTATGTTCACATAGGGCTTTCCCTGTGCGGCATAGCGCGGAAGCAGCAGCAGAAGCAGATCGCGGATGTGGGTAAAGGCGGCTTCATAAGCCGGATCCTTGCGGATATGCTCGCCGACCGAGGGGTCCAGGCCTGTCAGCGGCCTCAGTTCCGGAACCCAGTGCGGGTTGTCCAGAAAGCGCATGTCAAAGACAAGGTCGGCAACCGGCGGCATGCCCCGGGCAAAGCCGAAGCTGGAGATTGTCACGGTCATCGGGTGGCCGTTTACGGGTGTGAATCTCTCGCGGATTACTTCGGTCAGGTCGTTACTGGAATAGGCCGTGGTGGAAATGACCATGTCTGCCCAGCGAAGCAGTGGTTCCATCAGTTCCCGCTCTGCGGCGATGCCTGTGCCAACCGGCATGTCTGCGGCAAGCGGGTGGCGCCGACGAGTCTCATTGTAGCGCCGCTCCAGCTCCCGGCCCGAGCAATCGAGGAACAGCGTCGTGAGTTCGATATCGTCGCGCTCGGCAAGTTCCCTTACCCGTTCAATAACCGTGTGTGGATTGAAACCGCGTGTTCGTGAATCAAAACCTATCGCAAGCGGGGCGCGCGCATCGCTGTCCGATGGCGCCGGACTGTCGATCAGTCGTTCCAGAAACCGGATCGGGAAATTATCGATTGTTTCCCAGCCAAGATCTTCGAGCGCGCGAAGGGCGGTAGTCTTACCTGCACCCAGAAGGCCGGTGACGAGCAACACGCGTTGCCGGCTGTCAGAAGATTTAGACCCCATGATTGGGCTGCTTTGCCCCCGTTGGCGCTGAAAGGGAAGGGGCGCGGCGAACCTGTCCCCTAAAGGGGCAACTCAGCCGGGCAATCCATAGTGTTCCAGCGCCAGTTCCGCCTTGAGATGCTGAACGGGGCTACCTGGCCAGAGCCTGATGTGGGGCAGGGGAACGCCGGCTATTGTGCAGCGCCCCGCGGCGTTGATGAAGCGAGGGGCATCCGGATCCAGCAGAAGTACCAGTGCTATCGCGACTCTATCGCGCACGGGCCGACGTATCAGGCCAAGGTTGCGTACTTCCAGCAATCCCACCGTTTCGGGATGGGGGAAGGCGTACAGCGTTCCTTCTTGCGCTTCGATCAGCAGCGAATCGTCGCCGACCAGTTCTGCTCCGCGATCCAGCAGCGCTAGCATCAGCGACGACTTGCCCGTCCCCGGCGCGCCTTCAATGAGCACGCCGCGTCCTGCAATTACGGCGCAACTTGCCTGACGTGGTTGCATTAGCGAGCCTCCCAATCGGGCAAGTCTATGATGAGACATGCGCCAGTGACGCCTTCCGATCGCTCACCGGCGGTGAGCGTACCGTAGTGCGCTTCTATGATCGTGCGTCCTATGGCGAGACCAAGGCCGCTATGACTGCCGAAATCCTCTTCTGCCGGACGCAGTGAGTGAAAGCGTTCAAACACCCGCTCGCGCACTTCCGCGGGGATCCCGGGGCCGTCGTCTGTCACGGCAATGATGACGCGGCCATCTTCCCGCGAGAATGATATGGTGATGGTGCCATGTGGCGGGGAGAACGAGACGGCATTGTCCAGTAGGTTTTCCAGCACGCGCTCAAGCCGTGCGGCGTCCCCGGGTACGACATACCCGCCGCCGTCGCGGGTGATGATGACGGTGCGCCCCGCATTGACGCCGCGTTCTTCGCGCGCCGCAACCAGCGCGGTGACAAGGCGGACCATATCGACCGGCTCAAATTCCGTGCGGCTCAGTTCGGCGTCAATGCGGCTTGCATCCGAAATTTCGGTCACCAACCTATCGAGCCGTTTCACGTCATGTGCGGCGATGCTCATGAGTTGGCGGCGCAGGTCAGGGTCTTTGACCTTGTTCAGCGATTCAAGCGCGCTCTGCAGTGAGGCAAGCGGGTTTTTGATCTCATGCGCGACATCGGCAGCAAAGCTTTCCACGGCGTCGATGCGGTGGCGCAGGGCTGTTGTCATATCCGACACGGCGCGGGCAAGCAGGCCGATCTCATCACGGCGTTCGGGAAGGCGGGGAACGACTACCTCACGGTCGCGGCCCAGCCGCACGCGCACAGTCGCGCGTACCAGTTCGCGCAAGGGTTGAACGATGGTGCGAGCGAGGAACAGCGACAATTGGATCGAGACCAGGAGCGCCGCACCGACAATGATCGCAAGCGTCTGCCGGGCATCGCGCACGTTCTGGGTAACGTCGGTTGGGTTGCGCGTCGTCAGCAGCACTTCGCCCCGATTGCCAAAGGCGATGGCGGTGCTGATGACGGGTGTACCATCAGGCGCGGTGCGATGCCGGATGGCGGTGAGCCGGGTCCGGCGCGTTTCGGCGACTTCAGACCACTCTTTTCCGCTCTGGTCGGTGGGCTCTGCATATTCCGGGATTGGCGGCGCACCCATCAGGAAATCCATGCCCCGGTCCAGGGCGCGCCCGACGTTCTGGTACCAAGGCTCTTCGCCGGGGGCGGCAAGGGTAAATGTCGGCTCGGCCAGTTCAAAACTGTCAGCAACCAGCTTGTTGTTCTTGTCATACAGCCGCAACCGCATTCCCTGCTGAAGTCCGATCTGCCCGATGAGCTTGCGGCGTTCCGCACGGTTGGCGATGGACAGTGCGTTGGCCGTAAGTTCGGCTTCAGTGCGGGCGAGGACAAATCGTTCCGCCAGCAAATCGCGGCGATAGTTGTCGAGATAGAACAGGCTGCCGGCCAGCAGTCCTAACGCGATGATGTTGACCGCAAGGATGCGAACGGTAAGCGACGTGCGTCGTTTCCATGGCGGATGACCGATGCCATAGTCCTGCCCTGCATCAGCCATCGGTGAAGGAGTAGCCTGCGCCGTACAGCGTATCTATCGCAGAGAAGTGGCCGTCCACCGCGCGAAATTTTCGGCGCAGTCGCTTGATGTGGCTGTCGATCGTGCGGTCATCGACGAATACATCGTCGCTATAGGCTGCATCCATCAGCTGGTTGCGGCTTTTGACTACGCCGGGCCGACTGGCCAGCGCCTCAAGGATCAGGAATTCGGTGACGGTGAGAGACACTGGTTTATCGTCCCATATCACCTGATGGCGCGCGGGGTCCATTAGCAGCCGTCCGCGCCGGATCGGCTCGGGCATTTCTTCGATGCTGGGCTCTTCGTCCATGTCCGAGCGCACGATTTCTGTACGCCGAAGGATCGCGCGAATGCGGGCGACCAGCAGGCGCTGGCTGAACGGCTTGGTGATGTAATCGTCTGCACCCAAGGCCAGGCCGTGCGCTTCGTCCAGTTCCTCGTCCTTCGAGGTGAGGAAGATAACCGGCAATTGGCTTTTCTCGCGCAGCCGCTGAAGCAGCTCAAAACCATCCATGCGGGGCATCTTGATGTCGAAGACGGCAAGGTCCGGTGGATTTTCCAGCAGCGCCTTCAACGCTGTAGCGCCATCAGTATAGACTCTCGTCACATAGCCTTCGGCCTGCAGGCCAATCGACACGCTGGTAAGGATATTGCGGTCATCATCGACAAGCGCGATGACCTGTGGGGTGTCCGACGGCGCGGCCGGGGGCGGAAGGGGGGGCGTTTCGGCCATTTAGACCGGTTACCCTTTCGTGGGCAGCAAGACAATCTGGCGTACCGCTGCCGAGCAGAGTAAGGTAAAGCGAGACGGGATCAAGACAGGCGCCCTACATGCACCCCCTTTGTAACCTCCGGTTGATTTGACGGGAATTGGCTCTCTCGCTATGCGCGGCTGCGATTCTTGCAAGCTCAGATAAGCCGGCCGCAGGTGACACCAATTGGTGGGTGCCTGCATCCATGGAGATGACATTTGACCGCTGCCACGCTTTCCTACCCGCTCGACCGCCAAGGTATTACCACCAACGCGACCATTCACGCCAATCTCGGCACTGCTCCTCTTGTGGAGCATGCGGTACGGAATGGAGAGGGCATACTCGCTGCTGACGGTCCTTTCGTCGTCGCCACCGGCAAGCACACCGGTCGCTCGGCCAAGGACAAGTTCATCGTCAAGGACGCCGAAACGGAAAATACCGTGTGGTGGGGCAAGACTAACGTTCCCATGACGCCAGAGCATTTCGCGAACCTCAAGGAAGATTTCCTTGCGGCGCTGACGCAGAAGGATCAGCTCTATGTCGCAGACCTGTTCGGGGGGTCACAGCCCGAACACCGCGTAAACGTGCGCGTCATCAACGAATTTGCCTGGCACAACCTGTTCATTCGCACGCTGTTGGTGCGCCCCAAGGCCGAAGAGCTTGCGGCCTTCACGCCCGAATACACCATCATTGATCTGCCCAGCTTCCGTGCGGATCCAGAACGCCATGGCAGCCGTTCGGAAACGGTGGTTGCTGTCAACTTCGCTGAAAAGCTGATCCTCATTGGCGGCACTGCTTATGCTGGCGAAATGAAGAAGAGCGTCTTCGGCATCCTTAACTACCTGTTGCCGGCGAAGGGCGTCATGCCGATGCACTGCTCGGCAAACATTGGTGCTGACGGTAAGACTGCCGTGTTCTTCGGCCTTTCCGGTACCGGAAAAACCACGCTGTCGGCTGATGCCAGCCGGACGCTGATCGGCGATGACGAGCATGGCTGGTCGGACACAGCCGTGTTCAACTTCGAAGGCGGCTGCTACGCTAAGATGATCCGCCTTTCGGCTGAGGCAGAGCCCGAAATCTTCGCCACGACCAAGCGTTTCGGCACGGTGCTTGAAAACGTCGTGATCGACCCGGTTACCCGCGAAATCGATCTTGAGGACAACTCGCTGGCCGAAAATAGCCGCGGATCCTATCCGATCGATTTCATCCCCAACGCTTCGGAAAACAACCTCGGTCCGGTTCCTGCGAACCTGATCTTCCTGACGGCGGATGCCTATGGCGTGTTGCCTCCGATCGCGCGCCTGACGCCGGATCAGGCAATGTACCACTTCCTGTCGGGCTACACCGCGCGGGTTGCGGGCACAGAGATCGGCGTGACCGAGCCAGAAGCAACCTTCTCCACCTGCTTTGGCGCGCCATTCATGCCGCGTCACCCGTCGGTCTATGGCAACCTGCTGAAAGAGCGGATCGCCAAGGGCGGCGTGAAGTGCTGGCTGGTCAACACCGGCTGGTCCGGTGGCAAGGCGACGATGCCCGGCATCAGCCGTATGCCGATCAAGGCAACGCGCGCGTTGCTTAACGCCGCGCTCGACGGCAGTCTGAACACTGCGGAGTTCCGCGAAGACCCCAACTTCGGCTTCGAAGTTCCGGTTGAAGTTCCGGGTGTGGACACCAAGCTGCTCGATCCGCGCGGTGCTTGGGCTGATGGGGCTGAATATGACAAGGCAGCGCAGACGCTGGTCCGTCAGTTCATCGATAATTTCACGCAATTCGAAAACGACGTTGATGAAGGCGTCCGCAAAGCAGCACCTGTCGCCGTCTAATCACGGCGACAGGGCAAATAAACTTTGCCCGGACTGATACAGACGCGCATGATTGTGATTCCCTACAGGAGTCACAATCATGAGTCTTTTCGATAGTATCCTGGGTAAAATCAGCAAGTATCCGGATGTCGCCAACATGGCGCAGAAGGTTGGCATCGAGCCCGCACAAGCTGAAAAAGCAATCGCGGCACTTGCCGTGGCGCATCAACAACCGGGTGATACGGTTACAGCTGCGTCCGCAAAGACCGGATTAGATACCGGTACTCTTGGCCAGATTGTGGATCAGATCGGGGGCGAGGGCTCGCTGAGCGAATTCGCGCGGACGCTAAAGGAACATCCCCAGGGGGCAGGGCTGTTGGCTAAACTTGATCGGGATGGTGACGGCAGCGTCGTCGATGACGTAGTTGATCTTGCCAAGGGTCTGTTCAACAAGAACTAGCTGCGCGACGCTCCCCATCGGGAGCGCAGGGTAACTGTGCTGGAGAGGCCGCCATGCGGCGCGGCTCTCCAGCTTTTCGCAGCCGGCACCAGATAGGGCCTATACCTTTAGGCCTTGGATATAGCGGCTGACGTTGTTGGCCAGCACGTTCAAGGGCACGTTTCCACCGTTGACGACGGCCTGATTGAAATCTCGCAGATCAAACCGCGAGCCCAGTCCTGACTTCGCCTGGTCCCGTTGGGCGTTGATTTCGATATGCCCGATCTTGTACCCGCACGCTTGGCCGGGCCAACTGCAGTAGCGGTCGATTTCAGGGCCAAGTTCCGCGATGCCTGAGCCGTTGGTTTCGGCAAACCAGTTCAGGGCCTGTTCGCGGCTCCACCTTTTGGCGTGGATGCCGGTATCGACGACAAGGCGGCAGGCGCGGAACGCAAGGGCTTGCAGATAGCCAAGCTGCCCTACAGGATCATTTTCATAGGCGCCCAGTTCATCGGCAAGCTGCTGCGCATAAAGCGCCCAGCCTTCAGAGAACGCATTGAAGTTTAACATGGAGCGGATCAGCGGGAGGCGATTTGCGTATTCGCCCTGCCAGACATGGCCAGGAATGCCTTCGTGAAACACAAGGTCTGCAACACTGAAGCGGTTATGGCGGCTCACGTCGCCAAGGTTTACCCAGACTTTACCCGGAACGGTCCCGTCGATGGATCCGGCGCCGCCATAGGCATTAGGTGCCCCAGCTTCTTCGGCCAGGGGGAGCCGGCGGATATCTACGTTGCCGGGCACGAGATTGCGAAAGGCGAGGGGCATGCGGGTGCGGATGAAGTCGGTCTTCTCGCGCATTAACGACAGTATTTCTTCGCGACCTTTGTCGTCGTTGCTGAACTGATAGTCCGGGTGCTTGGCCAGTGCGGCCATGCGCTGCCCCGTGGTGCCTGAAGTGTAGCCCAGCGACCGCAGGATCGGGTCCATCCGTGCGCTCAACGCTGCGAATTCTTCCTTGCCCTGTTCGTGGATTTCATCGGGAGTGCGCTGTGTGGTGGTGCTGGCCCGCAGCGCCCATGCGTAATAGGCGTCTCCATCCGGCCGCGCCCACATTCCGGCGTTTTCGGCGGCGCGCCCGCGCTGGGCGACCAGTTCCGCAAGTTGTCGCTCAAGCGCTGGTGTGATGCTGTTCGAGACGATCGCACTGGCGCGACCTTCCCAATCACCGGGAATGCCAGATGTGCGGCGGACCAGCGATTGCACCAGGTCGCCGCTCTGTCCGGCAGCGATGCTCTGCCGCATCTGCGCCATGGTCTTGTCCAGCAGGAACGATGGCGGGATCAGGCCGAAGGCTGCGGCCGATTTGATGCGCCGCAATTCCCCATCAAGCTGCCCGGGCATGGCCGCAAGTCGTTCAAGATAGAATTCAGCGTCCTGTTGGTTCTTGATCGGGTGGGTGCCATCCAGAAACCGCGGAACATCAAGGTAGGCGCCGACATTCTGGATCACGACATAAGGCGTGTTGCGCCAGCCGCCCACGGCAACATCGCCATAGGGCAAGGTGAAGCCGTCCAGCGCGGTACGAAACGCGGTTTTCGCAACTTCAAAGCTGGTGCGTGTCGACGGGTCGAGTGTGGAAAGGTCGACTGCGTGAAGTCTTTCGAGCGCGGCGCTGAGAAGCGCCGCCTGCCGGGCAACGCCTTCGGGTGATTTGTCCGTCAGTTTGCCGCGCAAGGCTGCGTTCTGTCCGGTGTCCACGCCAAAGCCGGTTGCTTCCTCGGGGCTATCTTCAAGCAATTGCCAGGCAATGGAATCGAGAAGGGCCTGAGGGGCAGCGTCTATAGTCTGCGCCGCAAGTTTGCCGGCGCAGACTGGCAGGACAAGGCCGGCGGCACCAGCGCCGAGGCTAACGAGCGCCTGGCGGCGCGATAGGGTTGGGGAATTCACGCCCGCAAACTGACGGCGGCATCGTCGCAAGTCAAATCCTTGCTCCTGATGTTTCCCGGCACTAAGCGGCGGAAACGGAGGAAGTTATGGCCCTGGTATTGTCCCTGCTTGTGCTCGCGATAATCGCGCTGGTTGCCGGCGCGTTTGCCCTGTGGCGCAGAGGCGGTTCGCTGAAGCAGGTGATGCTGATGCTGGTGCTGGCCATGATCATGGTGGTGAACATCGCAATCTGGACCTTGCCAGACGCCACCGGCAACGCCCCCCTTGGGCAGGCGTTGCAGGATCAGCCCTGATGACCCCCGCCGAAGCGGGGGAATAACTCAGCGGATCGGGCAGTCCGGCGCGAGACGCATGTCGAGGTAGTTGTCTACCGAGCGCATCATCTCGTCCATTTCGTTCTCGTAGAAATGGTTGGCGCGGGGTATTTCATCATGGTGGATGGTGATGTGCTTTTGGGTGCGGAGCTTGTCGACCAGCTTTTGCACAGCATTCGGCGTAACTACGGTGTCTGCCACGCCCTGAACCATGATGCCAGAAGCGGGGCAGGGGGCGAGGAAGCTGAAATCGTACATGTTCGCTGGTGGCGAAACCGAGATGAAGCCCCGGATTTCTGGACGACGCATCAGCAGCTGCATGCCGATCAGCGCGCCAAAGCTGTAGCCTGCGATCCAGGTGGTCGAGGCTTCGGGATGGATCGACTGCACCCAATCCAGCGCTGCTGCGGCGTCGGAAAGTTCGCCGATGCCGTTGTCGAAGCTGCCCTGGCTGCGGCCTACGCCGCGAAAGTTGAAGCGCAGCGTGGCAAAGCCACGGTTGACGAATGTTTTGTACATCGCCTGCGTGATGCGATCATTCATCGTGCCACCCGCCTGCGGGTGCGGATGGAGGATCATGGCGACGGGCGCGCGGGGGCGCGGACCGGGTTGGAAACGGCCTTCGAGGCGGCCTTCGGGACCGGGAAAGATGACTGCGGGCATTGTTTTGTCTTTACCTGCGCGTAACGTCCCGGTCGCCGCTGTGCCGGGAAATACGGCAGCCGGGCAATCGGGGACTGTGAATGGAGACGCATGGCTATATAGAAATCCGTTTCCCGAAAGCAACTTTTGCAGACAATGAACGCTGAAACGCTTTATCTTGATCATGCCGCAACGACGCCGTTGTTGCCCGAAGCCCATGCGGCAATGGAGGAAGGGTGGCGTCTGTGGGCGAATCCATCGAGTCCGCATCGGTCTGGCCGCGCCGCCCGTGCGGCTTTCGAAGAGGCGCGGGCTGGAATAAAAGCGTCGCTTGGCTGGGACGGGGAGGTGGTGTTCACCTCGGGCGCGAGTGAAGCGCTGGCCATTGCCTTCAGGAACAGCAAGCTGCCGCTGGTCGCTGTGTCGTCTGTGGAGCACGAGGCCGTCCTGCGATATGCGGGCGATGCGGCGCGGTTGCCGGTTGGGCGAGATGGCCTGATCCATGCCGCCGACGCTGCGGTGTCGGGGCTGGTCGCCATCCAGCATGCGAATAATGAGACGGGCGTGCTCCAGCCGCTGGAGGACATCGTCAGCAAAGTTCGCGATGCAGGCGGATTGCTGCTGGCGGATTGCGCGCAGACGGCGGGCAAGATCGCGCTCCCCGATGCGGATATGATCGCCCTGTCCGCACACAAGTTTGGTGGCCCTGTTGGTGTCGGGGCCCTGCTCGTTCGGGACTATGCCATGCTTGATCCCTCGGGCGGGCAAGAGCGCGGCTATCGCGGCGGAACGGAAAACCTTCCCGGCGTGCTGGCCATGGCGGCGGCGCTTGGTGCAGGGAGTGGCTGGATGCCCGGCGCGGTCAGGTTGCGGACCCGGCTGGAAGCGGCGATACGGCAATATGGCGGCGAAATCGTCGCAGAGCATGCGCCGCGCATTGCCACCATCGGCGCGGTGCGGTTAGCTGGGGTGTCGGCCGCGTCGCAGCTCATCCGGCTTGATGCGATGGGCATTGCTGTATCGGCGGGCAGCGCCTGCTCGTCTGGGTCGCTGAAGACCAGCCATGTGCTGGACGCGATGGGGATCGAAGGGGCTGGTGAAGTCATCCGGGTAAGCATCGGACGCGAAACGTCTGAGGCTGACGTAGATAAATTCATTGAGGCATGGCAGGTGATTGCCGGAAAAGCATGAAGCGTAAACTGATCTATCTCGATAATCAGGCAACCACACCGCTTGCCCCGGAAGCGCTGGAGGCGATGTTGCCGTGGCTGTCGGGTCCAGAGGGCATGGGCTTTGCCAATCCGCACAGCGCGCACAAGGCCGGCCGGGCCGCGATGGCGATGGTTGAAGTGGCGCGCGATCAGATTGCGGGCCTGCTACCGCCCGGCGGCAGAGTGATCTTCACCAGCGGCGCGACGGAGGCGATCAATCAGGCGATTCTCTCAGTTCCATGCGGGCGCGTCGCATGTTCCGCTATCGAGCATTCGGCTGTGATCAATGCCGCGCTGGCGGGCGCGGGCGAGGTTTATGAAATGCCTGTGGGCAGCGACGGGTTGGTCGATCCCGAAGCGGCTCTTGCCCCCGGCACGGACCTTGTGGCCGTGATGCAGGTCAACAATGAGATTGGGACGATCCAGCCTGTCGCGCGGCTGGCTGAGCGCGCCCACCAGGTAGGCGCGCTGTTTCTTTGCGATGCTGTACAAGGTGCAGGCAAAATCGCTTCGCCAGAAGGCGCGGACATGATCGCAATCTCTGCGCACAAACTTTACGGACCCAAGGGTATCGGTGCGCTGTGGGTACGCGATGGCGTAACAATCGCACCCTTTATCCATGGCGGCGCGCAGGAGGGCGGTTTGCGCTCCGGCACGCTCAGCCCGGCACTCTGCGCGGGTTTTGGAGCCGCTGCTGCGCTGGCGAAGGCGCGCATGGAATTGGATTTCCAGCATCTGCAGGGTCTGGCGGCGTTGGGGCGCTCAATTCTGTCGAGGTGGGTGCTCAACGGCAGTGAAACAGCACGCTGGCCTGGAAACCTCAATTTGCGGATCGATGGGCTTGATGTGGTGCGAATGATGAGCGAGTTGCGCGATGTCGCGTTCTCGGCAGGTTCAGCCTGCGGCAGCGGCACGGGTAAACCCAGCCACGTCCTGAAAGCCATTGGCTTGGACGATTTCGCTGCAAAGGGTTCGATCCGCTTGGGAATTGGACGCTATACGACTAGAGACGACGTCGAGGAAGCGTGCCGCCAGATCGATGCGGCTGCGCGATCCCAAGGAGTGTAGCGGATGGTTCGGGTCACGTTCGTGACAGCAGAAGGTGAACGCGTGGCTGCCGAAGCAGCGGCTGGTGCGGTGCTACTGGAAGTCGCGCAGGCGGCCGGCATGCCGCTGGAGGGTACGTGCGAGGGGCAGATGGCGTGCTCCACCTGCCATGTCATCGTTGATACAGACTGGTTCGCTCGCTTGCCAGAAGCCTCGGCCGACGAAGAGGACATGCTCGATCTTGCCGCAGGCGTGACGCGTACCAGCCGCCTATCGTGCCAGATTGTCCTGAATGAAGAGATCGATGGCCTTGAAGTGTGGATTCCGGGGGAAAGCCTCGACATGCAACTGCTCTGAGGCTTTGCGCAGGGATTCCCCGCCTGCTAACGCCCCGATATGGTCACTGAAACTGCAGAACCCGATCCGTTCGATGCAATCGTTGACGCACCGTTCGATTCGGCACTGTCCGAACGCTATCTTGTCTATGCCCTGTCGACGATTACAGCCCGATCACTACCTGACCTGCGCGATGGGCTGAAGCCGGTCCACCGCCGCCTTTTGTGGGCGATGCGCGGGCTGAAGCTTGATCCTACCGGCAGCTACAAGAAGTCGGCGCGCGTGGTTGGTGACGTGATCGGCAAATACCATCCGCACGGCGATCAGTCGGTCTACGATGCGATGGTTCGCCTCGCGCAGGATTTCTCACTGCGGTATCCGCTGGTCGACGGGCAGGGTAACTTCGGCAATATCGACGGCGATAATGCCGCTGCCTACCGTTATACTGAAGCGCGCATGACCAAGACGGCGATGCAGCTTATGGCCGGGCTGGATGAAGGCACGGTCGATTTTCAGCCAACCTACAATGGTGAAGAGGAAGAGCCGGAAATCTTCCCTGGCTTGTTCCCGAACCTGTTGGCCAATGGATCAACCGGCATCGCCGTGGGTATGGCGACATCGATTCCCAGCCACAACGTTGCCGAAATCATCGACGCCACGCTGATGCTGATCGAGAATCCGCAGACCGAGCATGCCCAGCTGATGGAGGTGTTCCACGGGCCTGACTTTGCGACCGGCGGTATCGTGGTGGACAGCCCTGCAGCGATCTCTCACGCCTATGAAACCGGTAAGGGCGCGATCCGCGTGCGGGGCCGCTTTTCCACTGGGCGCGATGCCGAAGGCAACTGGGAAGAAACCGGCATTGAGAAGCTTGGCAGCGGCCAATGGCAGCTCGTCATATCCGAAATTCCCTACATGCTGCCCAAGGGCAAGCTGATCGAACAGATTGCGGCGGCCATTGGTGATCGTAAGCTGCCGATTCTTGAGGATGTACGCGATGAATCGGATGAATCCATCCGCATCGTACTCATACCCAAAAGCCGTAATATTGATCCCGAACTGCTCAAGGAATCGCTGTACAAGCTTACCGATCTTGAGAACCGTTTCAGCCTGAACCTCAACGTGCTGGACGCCAGGCGGACGCCGGGCGTGATGGGGCTGAAGCTGCTGTTGCAGGAATGGGTGATCAGCCAGATCGACATCATGCTGCGCCGCACGCAGCATCGGCTGGAAAAGATCGGGCAGCGGCTGGAACTGCTTGGCGGCTATATCATCGCCTACCTCAATCTTGACCGGATCATTGAGATCATCCGAACCGAGGATGAGCCAAAGCCGGTGATGATGGCGGAGTTTGACCTGACCGACCGGCAGGCCGAGGCCATCCTCAATATGCGGCTGCGGTCATTGCGGCGGCTTGAGGAAATGGAACTCCGCAAGGAGCAAGCCAACCTTCTGGCTGAACAGGACGAACTCCAGAAGCTTCTGGAAAGCCCGGCCCGCCAGCGTACCCGGCTCAAGCGCGACCTGACCAATCTGCGAAAGGACTATGCCGAAGACACTGCGCTTGGGCGTCGGCGCACGACCATTGCCGAAGCAGCAACGACGCGGGAATTCAGCATGGACGCAATGATCGAGAAGGAGCCGGTCACGGTAATCCTCTCGCAGCGCGGCTGGATTCGCGCGGCCAAGGGTCATGTCCCGCTCGACGGCGATTTCAAGTACAAGGAAGGCGATGGCCCTGCTTTTGCCATCCACGTTCAGACCACCGACAAGCTGTTGGTCGCCTGCGACAATGGCCGGTTCTATACGCTGGGGTCTGACAAGCTGCCTTCCGCTCGCGGCTTTGGCGAGCCGATCAGGACCATGGTCGATATCGACGCTGACGCCCACATTATTGCGCTGGTCGCCCATAAGCCAAAGGCGCAGCTGTTGCTCGCATCGACCACTGGGCGCGGCTTTGCGGCTGAGACGGATGAGCTGTTGGCGGAAACGCGAAAGGGCAGGGGAGTTATGAACACCAAGTCTGGCGTAAAGTTGGCTTTGGTTCGCGAAATTCCTGCTGAACACGACCATGTCGCCGTTGTGGGTGATAACCGCAAGCTACTGCTGTTCAGCCTTGAGGAACTGCCGGTTATGGCAAAGGGGCAGGGCGTCACGCTGCAGCGCTACCGCGACGGCGGGCTGTCCGACGTCACGACGCTGAAGCTGGAAGAAGGCTTGAGTTGGAAAATGGGCGGCGAGACGGGGCGTGTGCGTACCGAAACCGACATGCGCCTTTGGAAGGTTGCTCGCGGCGCCGCCGGACGGCTCCCGCCAACAGGATTCCCAAGGGATAACAAGTTCTAGTCGGGATAGATTAATCTGAGATCATGATCATTTCCCTCTCTGTCGAGAGGATGTGGAAGGCTGGCCTAGACGGTGTTGGTGGGCCGTGCCTTGTGCTGTCGCCTTCCCGAGAAGGATCAGTTTAGGGACCCGGGTCAGTTGGCTCCTTTGGCACCAGTATTAATGTTTTGCCCTCTACGCGCCAGCTTGCCAGCCGCGACAGCAAGTTCATGCCGATGACATTGGTTTCGCCAATGCCCGGCGCAACGACAGCGTCGAGATCACGTGCTGCGATATTACCGAGCCTGAGTTCACGGATCGTCACAAGATCCGCCGTCACGGTGCCGTTGGCGGTGCGCAGCATTACGGGCGGACGTTGCGCGTCCCTACCGAGCCCGGCAGCGGCGGCCGTGCTGGGTGAAACTGCGGTCAACGTTGCCCCGGTGTCCACCATGAAGCGTTGGGGTGTGCCATTCACGTCGGCTTCGATCCAGAAGTGCCCGTCCTGCGCCAGCCGGATATGCGTCTCCCCGCCCGAGACAGTCTGGCGCGGCATGCCAACCTGAGGCAGGGCAAAGTCGCTGTCCGTCGTAAAGCGCGCCACCTGCACGATCGTCAGCAACAGCGCAGCGATAAGACCAAGGTTGCCCATACCGTGAAGCAGGCGTGACAACCGAGGTGCCGAACGGCGGATTGCGCCAGCCAGCATGGTGATAAAAATGGCGCTGATTGCCAGCGATAGCAGCGGTTGGTCCGAGAGGAAGGCCGCAAATTCATTGACGTCCATGGTGCCTGCCTAGCACGCTCAATCTTACTATGGGCTGACAATCACGCCGCGAGTGTTTCGTCCAGCAGCGCAAGAATGCGCTCTTCCGACGGAAATCCCTCATCGACCCACTGGGCTTCAACCACCTGAAGCATGCGCGCGATTTCGGGACCGGCCTTAACTCCGCGCGCGACAATCTGGCCGCCTTTGAGCGGAAAGGTCGGGATTTCCCAGTTATTGAGCGGGCTGGTGTCCTCGCCTGCTATCAGCAATCGGTCGAGCGCCTGTTCCCGGCCTAACCGATAGGCAAGCGCGCGGGCAGGGCCAGCGGTGCCGCTGCGTGCCGCCGCTGTTACCAGCCGCTGCTTCTGCGCTCTGGACATGCGGAAGCGGGCGGCGACCTGTCCGGCCAATACTTCATCTGCAGGTAGCAGCGCGGCGAGGCGGCGGATGGGGTCGGGCGCGATGCCTTGCCGGTGCTCCTCCGCGACCAGCCGGGCAAGAGCCTCAGGCTCCGCTTCGGGAAGGATAACCGTCAGCACGCCCAGTTCTGCCATGCGTGCAACGGTAGGGGCAGGATCAGGCAACGCAAGAAGGTGCATGGTTTCCATGCCGACGCGTTCCCGAGACAGCCCTTTAAGCGTCGCGGCGAGTTCGGAACAGGAAGCCTCGGCTTCACTATCAGCAGGTTGTGACCCAAATCGTGCCTGGAATCGGAAGTATCGCAGGATGCGCAGATGGTCCTCGCGAATGCGCTGACGGGCATCCCCAATGAACCGCACATGGCGCTTTTTCAAATCATCCATCCCGCCGAAGAAATCGTGAATCTCAAGCGTGGAAGGGTCAGCATAAAGCGCGTTGATTGTGAAATCGCGCCGCGCCGCGTCTTCTCGCCAGTCTTGCGCGAAGGCAACCGTCGCGCGACGCCCGTCGGTGCTGACGTCATGGCGCAGGGTGGTGATCTCAACCGGCCCGCCGGACAGGATTGCCGTGACGGTGCCGTGGTCAATCCCGGTGGGTACGCTGCGGATGTCAGAGGCAGTCAGGCGGGCAATTACATCGTCCGGCACCAGCGGCGTTGCGACGTCGATGTCATTCACCTCCAGCCCCAGCAGCGTATCGCGCACTGCGCCGCCAACATATCGCGCGTTGCCTTCGCCGAGCGCCGTTATCAGCGCCCTCAGATCGTTGCGCTTGAGCCAGGGTGCCAGGGGCATCGTTTCAGCCATGCCAGTTCAGCCTGCGTGTTAGATTGACGATTAGCGCCGCGGTGACGCCCCAGATGCAATGTTCCTGCCACATGATCTCGTAATAGGGGCGCTGCCCGCCCTCCCATTCCGCCCAGCGTTCGATCTGGTTTTCCGGGTTCAGGACAAAGCTTGCCGGCGCCTCGAACCATTGCGCCACTTCTGCGGGGTTGGGTTTGATCTCTATGTCCGCTGGCACGGTCGCCAGCACCGGCGTGATCTCATAGCCCGAATGGGTGCGATAGATGTCGCCCGAACCGATCACGCGCACGTCGTTCTGGCGGATGCCAAGTTCTTCCCAAGTCTCACGCAGCGCGGCCTCTACAGGCGTTTCGCCGGGATCGATCTTGCCGCCGGGAAACGCGACCTGCCCGGGATGCGCGCGCATGTTGGACGGGCGGTGGAGGAGAAGCATGCCCGGCTCTTCGCGCTCCGTCATGGCGATCAGCACCGCGGCGGCACGGAACTCTGTAATCTCCACGGCGCTCCAGTCATGGAATAGCTGCGGCGGCTGGCGTTCATGGCTTTCGCGGTGAATGCGGCTGATGCGGTCGAACACGGAGATCATGCGGGAACCAGCGGAAATATTTTCCCTAGACTCGAAATGGTTAAATCATCACCTTCCAGCGCAATATCAATAATTTGGCTGTAGGTGCTGCGGTTTAATCGCGCTTCCGTCCCATGGCGAACACCAAGATAAATCGCGGGAACATCGCGATCGCCGCGCGCAATGATTGGATGGTCTGGCCCGGCAATGACAAGATCGTCGGTGTTGAGGCGGAAGATCAGGGCGTCGCTGTCCTGTTTTACATCGACTGCGATAAAGGCTGCGTCATCCACGGCGATGGATTGCCGATCTTCGGGCGTCACCAGCCAGTGCTGGCCATCCGCGTCCCGCATCAACAGCGACGCAAAGGCCCGTATCATCGCTGGGCGCGTGATTTCGCCGCCATCGTGAAACCATCGTCCATCGGCGGCAATGCGCATTTTGCTGTCGAGCGTGGTCTGTGGCTGCCACTGGCTAACCGGCGGCAGTTTTCGAGTTTCCACCAGGGCGGCAGCTTCGGCAAGGGACAGTTCGGAAAGTTCAGGCGGCGGCTCATAGGGCATCGGACCAGCGATGCCAGATCGTTTCAGCCGCGCCAAGGCCCCAGCATACCTTCGCGGGGAAGGACCACCGCGTTCTCGCACCGTGCGAGCAGGCGGTGTGCCTCCCACGGACCGGGTAGTTGCCAACCAGCAGTGTGTTCGGCGGTAAAGCCCCAGAAACGGCCGTAATATTCCGGATCGCCGATCATTACCTGCGGCAGGGGTGCCCGTGGGTCGAGGGCAGAGAGGCTGGCGGTCATCAGCGCCTTGCCAAAGCCAGAGCCCTGAAGTTCCGGCAGCACGGCAACAGGGCCGACCATGATCATGGGGTGGGCGCGGCCCTGTGGATCGGTCAACGCAACCGGCCAGCACTGGATTGTGCCGCCTAGGTTGTCGTCTTGATCCAGAGCGGCGAAGCTTAACCCCGGAAGCCAAGGCGTGCCTTCGCGCACCTTGTAGGCTGTGCGTGTGTGGCGCTCCGGTTCAAAGGCGCGGTCAAGCAGCTCATCAATGAGTTCGTCGGGGACTTGGTCGAGGGGAATGATATTGGACATGAAGCGCGCGCGGTTAAGCGCGCTTCGGTCGCTTGTCGAATCGAATCAGTTTTTCGGTGAAAGTTTCAGCAGTCGGCCGGCGCTGGATTTCTCTCCGTCTTCCAGTAACCAGACCGATCCGTCCTCACGCTCGGCGATGTCGCGGATACGATTTTCCATCGGGTATCGGCCGACTTCGCGCGCCGTCGTGCCGTCGATGGCAACACGCACCAAACCGCCGGTATTCATCGCTGCGATTAGCGCCTGCCCCTGCCATTCCGGAAAGGCGTTGCCGCGATAGAAGATGAAATTGCCGGGCGCGATTACGGGAGTCCAGTAGATCAGGCCCGGAGTAAATTCGGGGCGCGTGGAGTGTGACGGGATCTTCCTGCCATCATAGTGCTCGCCTTCAGACACCACGGGCCAGCCATAATTCTTGCCGGGCTCAATCCGGTTCAACTCATCCCCGCCTGCCGGACCATGCTCAAGGCCCCAAAGCTGGCCTTGCGGATCGAATTTGAGGCCAAGGATATTGCGATGTCCCAGCGACCATATCTGCGCTGCAACACCGCCCCTGTCGGCAAAAGGGTTGCCGGGGGCAGGGGTGCCATCGGGTAGTAGGCGAACAATCTTGCCCAGCGCGCTATTCATGTCCTGCGCCGGCTCCATCTTCTGCCGGTCGCCCGACGCGATAAAGAGGTACTGGCCGTCGGGCGAAAAGGCGATGCGGTGCGAGTAGTGCCCGCTGCCTGACACTTTCGGTTGTTGGCGCCAGATTACTTCCAGTCCTTCAAGGCGCGGATTCCCTTCCAGCACCAGCTTTGCGCGGCCAACAGCGGCGCCGCGAGTATCGTCGTCGCCAGCCTCTGCCCAGCTGAGGTAGACCGTCCCACTCGTCGCAAAATCGGGTGCGAGGACAACATCGCCAAATCCGCCCTGGCCGCCGTAGTCCACCGTGGGAACGCCAGCGACATCGCGGATTTTTCCGCCCTCTTCCCAGAGCTTCAACTTGCCCTTCTTCTCGGTGATCAGCGCATATTTTGTGCCGGGGATGAAGGCGATGGCCCAGGGTTCATCGAAATTCGCAACTTCGCTGACAGTAAAGGATTCGTTCGATGCCATCTGCGATTTCGCACTGGCGCTATCCCCCGACGGAGCGACACCGCAGCTTGCCGCAACAATGATCAGCGGCGATAGGGTTGCGAAAAGGATGGTCTTGCGCATGGCTGATCAAACTCCGGATGCAGGGTTGCCTACCCAAACCCGCACCGTGCCGCTTATAATCGGCGTAGACGAAGCAGGGCGTGGCCCGTTGGCTGGTCCAGTTGTGGCGGCGGCCGTTGTGTTGTGCAAGCCCCGCCCATCGGGGCTGGATGACTCCAAAAAGCTGACGCGTCAGCGGCGGGCAGAGCTGGAACAGACGATCAAACGGCGCTGCCGCTGGGCGGTTGGTGTCGTGGATGTTGCGGATATTGATCGGCTTAACATCTTCGGTGCCACGATGCTGGCGATGACGCTGGCAGTGCGTGCGCTTTGCGAAAATCTTGCAGATGAACCGACGGAAGTGCTGATCGACGGCAACCTTACGCCGCACGGCCGGAACCCGCATTGGCGCTGGAAAGCCCGGGCAATCGTAGGCGGCGATGCGCTGGAGCCCTGCATCTCCGCTGCCTCGATCATCGCCAAGGAGCACCGTGATCGCATGATGCGCGAATATGCGCTGGCGCATCCGCACTTCGGATGGGAGCGTAACGCCGGATATGGAACGCCGGAGCATCTTAAAGCGCTACGTACCCATGGCCCCACACCGCTGCACCGCCGCTCCTTCGCGCCGGTCGCCCAGATGGAGTTGTTTGCATGAGCGCATACACGGATGCCGATGTTCCCGCCCAAGAGGGTAAGTGCTTCATCGTTACGGGTGCCAACGCGGGTATCGGGTTCGAAACGGCAAAGGTTCTGGCGGGCAAGGGCGCGCGGGTGTTGCTGGGCTGCCGCGACACGGCAAAGGCTGATGCGGCTATTGCCCAAATCCGGGCCGCGACGCCCGGTGCCAATATCGTGCATTTGCCGCTGGATCTTGGCGATCTTGCCAGTGTGCGTGCGGCGGCGGCAATCGCGTCGACCGAACCGCGCGTCGATGCGCTGGTGAACAACGCGGGCGTCATGTTTCCGCCGCTGACGCGCACGGCGCAGGGGTTTGAGCAGCAATGGGGCGTCAATCACCTTGGTCCTTTTGCACTGACGGCGTTGTTGCTTCCCAAGCTGGCGGAAACGCAGGGATCGCGCGTGATCGTTACTTCCAGCCTTGCGCATCAGCGCGGTAACATCGCGTGGGACGATCTGAATGCCGAGAAGGGCTACAACCGTACGCAGCGCTATTCCGATAGCAAGCTGGCCAATATGCTGCATTTCGCCGAGCTGAATCGGCGGTTGCAGGCTGCGGGTTCGCCAGTGATGGCCATAGGATGCCACCCTGGCGTCGCCGCAACCGAATTGATGCGTCATGGCGGCGTGTTTCAGGTTTTTATGCCGGTTGTCGGCCTGCTGCTGAATACAGCTGCGATGGGAGCGTGGCCGGCGTTGCAAGCCGCGACGGCGCCCGATGCAAAGCCGGGGGGGTATTATGGCCCGCGGGGATGGCGCGAGATGAAAGGGCCTTCGGCTGAAGCAAGCCGCACACAGCAGGCACAGGACCCGGCACTGGCGCGCAAGTTGTGGGACGTTTCAGTTGAAATGACCGGCATCGATCCGGCGCTGGCACCTGCCTGAATTCGCCTCGGCGGCAGGGCCTGATTGAACGCCCGCTTCAATACATGGCAGTCCAAGCGCCAGCTGTAGAGCGGCGCGCAACCGCACAATTGCGGAAGGCCGGGTGCGAGCGCGTCAGTTAAAGCAATGCGAGCCAAGCTTAATGCATCAGAATGAGACACTGCGTAGCACTAGGGCGTGTGATGAGGACTTTACGGCTAACTTCGATTTACTGCTGGCGATAAACGTGTGTCTTTTCAGGACATATTGTGGCCATTTGGCCTGCGTGGCAGCCTGTTAGTTTGTGTAACTCTTTGCAAATTATGGAAAAACTAAAAGCGCGTTATTGCCAATCGTAGGCGACGCAACTTTACCCGATACATCCCTTCGTAAGCTGGTTATTAGCCACTCAACTAACGGGGGGATTGAGTCGAAGGCAGCGGCTCCTTCCCATAAATATCAGTTTACGGCCCCCTTCTTGAGGAAGGGCGCGTCGTTATTTGGGAAGACGCAATGCGTTTAATTTTCGCGGCTATCGCGGCGACGCTGGTCGCCACGACGGCGCATGCAGATGAAGTCGACAATCTCCGTAAAATCGACATCGCAATACGTGGCTCTATCCGCCAGCAGTGTGCGTTGGGGGGCATCGGCGACATGGATTTCGGCAACCTTCAGCGCCGGGGCCTGGGCGCCGAAGCGCGGGTCGCGTTCAACTGCAACATGCCGTTCACGATGACAATCCGCGGGCAGAACGGCGGGCTTGCCAATACGCTGATTCCAGGCGGTCAGGGCCCTTATGCCGGGACGCTGCCCTATTCATTGGCCGTGCAGATGCCCGTGCGCCACCCGGCTGTGCAGATGCTGAATCGTAGCTTCGGTAGCCGCCAGTTGCAGGCAGGCGGCACGATTTCCAGCAACGGCGGCATCGCCACCGACGGCATGCTTCTGACCGTTGAGCTGGGCACGCCTTCGGGCGAGGCGGGGCTGCTTGCCGGCGAATACGCAGAGACGATCACGATCACGATTTCTCCTAGCTGACCGAAATTTCGCCCGCGGTTTTTGTCGCGGGCGTTGAAGGCGGAAGGGCTGGCACCGATGCCCCTCTGTCCCCCGCGTCAATCGGTGCAAATTCGACGCCGCAACCCGCCAGCGGGCGGACCGGCGAACAGAGGGAACACTATTATGAAGACCATTCTCCGCAGCGCCGTAGCCGCTATCGCACTCGTATCGATGGGCGGCGTTGCCCAGGCTGACCAACGTCACTATGCTGCCGGCCCGGTCGCATTGAATAACCCGAGCGGTTTGGTTGGATGGGGGGCTGAGCTTAGCATCCTCAGCGGTATTGGCACCCGTTACACCGCCAAGGCTGATGCACCTGGCGATCTCACACCCGCTACCCCTACTGTCTCTGTTGCTTTCAAGCTTACCGGCAAGGTCAACAAGGACTGTTCGTTCTACGCCGGCAATAATTCCGACGCTACGAACATCGATTTCGGCGTGATCGGTGTCCGCACCGGCAACAATGAAAACGTCAACAGCGCGTTTGAGATGGTTGGCCAGGCCGAAGCCGACATCGAGACACTGACGGCTGGTTGCAACTTCAACAACACCGTTGCGATCACCAAGGGCAATGGTGCTCAGGGCCTGTTGAATGCGGCACCTGGCGGCTATGACTCTGACGAATTCCAGGCGAACATCCCCTACAAGGTGCAGGCACGCTGGCAGGGTACAAGCAGCCAGTCGGGACCTGTTGGAAGCAGCAATCAGGTTCTGGATGTTGACGTGAACGCGGCCAGTGACCAGCTGCTGCAGGGCGCATGGCGTTCGTCGATGAAGATCGACATCATTGCTCCACGCGCGACCAAGGCTCTTGTCGCCGGTAACTACGCCGACACGATGACGCTGACGCTGACCGCTAGCTAAGCGATTGCCGTAAATATAGAAAAAGGGGGGAGAGCGATCTTTCCCCTTTTTTTACGAATGCTGGCCTACGCGGATAAGTGGGCCAAGATGCGGGGAATTATGACAGCGTTAATGATGTGGAAGCGCAGCGCGCGCGCGATCGTGGCCGCGCTGGCGATGCTGGGACTGGCTGTTCCGGCTGGAGCCATGCGGGTCTCGCCGATGGTCGTCGAGATGGAATCGCGCGGCGGTGATGCTGTTGCGCGTATCGAGGTGCAAAACGTTAATCCGGGCAACCTTGCCTTCGAGACGCGCATCTACAAGATGACATTCGACGCGAACGGAAATATTGTCGAAACGCCCGCTGACGACAATTTTCTTGTGTTCCCGCCGCAGGGTGTGCTGCCGGCTGGTGGCCGGCAGGTAATCCGCGTGCAGTGGGTTGGGGCACCCGATCTGGCTGCATCAGAAGCTTATTATATTTCCGTCAACCAGCTTCCTGTCGAACTGGCGCCATCGACCTCGGATTCGATCGGGGTGCAGGTCCAGGTGCTCTACAACATGCGCGCTCTTGCGGTGGTCGCACCTCCCGGTGCGAAGCCGAATGTTGATGTGGTATCGGCTCGCTCCGCAATGGTTCAGCTTCCGGCGGAAGGACAGGCGAAGGAAGCTGCTCCGCCCGTAGAAGTGGTTGAAGTTACGCTTCGCAACACAGGCCGTCGCCATGCGATGATGTCGAATTTCGGCTGGCGTCTGGAAGGTAGCGACACGAAAGGTCAGTGGCTGCGAGTGGATGTTTCGGCCGAGGAACTCAATCGCGCCGTCGGCACTGGTTACGTCCCTGCACTGGGTGAACGGACCTTCTATCTGCCGGTTTCCGGCTTTGGGGCAGAGCCAATCTCGTTGTCCTTCACACAATGAAGGCAGGGTTTCTGCTGTGTTCTGTCGCGCTGCCCGTTGTTCCGGCGGGCACGGCCCATGCGCAGGCTTCTATCCCTTTGCCGCCACCTTCGGCGGATATCCCGACGCCGACGTTTGGCCTGCAGGACCAGACCCCGTCATCATCCGTTCCCATCCTCCTGCCGGGTCAAGAGCCTGATCTGCCGATGCCCCATTCGCAGGATGGACCGTCGGTCAGCCTACCGCAGGTGCCGATTGGCGCGCATGGCCGGCCCGACATCAATCCTTATGACCGCGACATCGACATGACGGTGCCGCTGACGTTCCAGGGACGCGGTCTTGGCGACATTCCGATGCGGCTTACCGCTGATGACCGTTACCAAATGGAGGTCGAGACCTTCCTACGGTTGATGGAATCTGTGCTCAATGAAACAGCAAGCGCCGCGCTAGCCCTTCGCTTAAAGGGTTTAACGACTTTTGGGGCGGATGACCTTGGTGATACCGGGGTTGCGCTCACCTACGACCCGTCCAGCCTGTCGGTTGTGATTGTCGACGTCGCTCCCGAACAACGGGCAATTCGCAACCTTTTTGCTCCGCCGCTTGACGATATCAATGACGTTACCCTGAAGCCATCTCGCTTCTCGGCCTATCTCAACCTCAACGTCATCCAGACCTACGTGTGGGAAGGCGAGAAGAATGCCGATCCGCCGACGGTCAACTTTGACGGAGCTATGCGGTTCGGCTCTGTCGTGTTCGAAGGTGACGCGCAGGTCAGCCAGCAGTTCAACGAATCCGGCGAAGCCTATCGGTTTGAACGCAATTACGCCCGGTTGGTTTATGACCAGCCCGAGCAGTATCGGCGCTGGCTGGTAGGCGATCTGGATCCTGAAACGCGCGGGCTGCAATCCTATGTGCAGATGGGCGGCATTGGCGTGCTGCGGCAGCAGCGGAGGTTCAACACCTTCCGGTCAGCGATTCTGCAATCCAATCGCCAGCTTGTCCTGCAGCGGGAATCGACTGTGCGCTTCATGCGCAATGGTTCGTTGTATCGGGAAATGCGGCTTCAGCCGGGGAGCTACGACTTCAGCTCCCTGCCGCTTCTGACGGGTAGCAACGACGTTCAGATCGAAGTTCGCGACAATACCGGTAATGTGCAGAACCTGTCCTACCAGCAGTATCTGGATCCTATCGACCTTGATCCGGGCGACCATGAATATGGAGCTTTCCTAGGTCCCACCAGCAGGACGTTCGGCGGAGCGCCAGACTATCGTGGGGCAGTGGCGTTTTCCGGGTTCTATCGAAAGGCGTTCATCAATAGGCCTGCGATTGGCGTAGGACTGCAATTGAGTGAAGACGTGCAAACGGTGTCTGGTCAGACGCAGTTCGTCCTGCCGAATGGCGGCCGGCTACTTCTGGATGGCGCGGCAAGTAATTCGCAGAGCGTCGGTGAAGGGCTGGCCGGTGGCGCAAGCTACGAACATTTTTTTGACCGCGGCGGTTTCATCGACACCTTCACGATACGCGCCGATTATCTTTCGCAGAATTTCGCAACGCTAGGTAATCCCGATGCAGTCAACTCGACGTCGATGACCGTATCTGCACAATATACGCGGCAATTTGGCGAGCGGTTCATTGCCACAGCAACTGGCTCCTATCTGAAGGGGCGCGGCGATGTGAACGACAGCTATCGCCTAGGGCTAACCGGCTACTACCGGCTCAACAGCCGCTGGAGCTTTCGCGCGGGGGCCGATTATACCAAGCTGGCGTCTTCATTTGCGCGCGGCGAAGGCTATGGCGTCAATATTGCGCTTGTGTTCCAGCCCGATTTCCGGCGGCGCGCCGAAGCCCGGTACGAAAGCCGGGAGAAGCTGGCTGAGCTATCATATAATCAGAGCGGCCTTAACGAACTTAACAGCGTCGGCTTTGGCGGCGTGGTTGCACTGCAGGACGAAAACGCGCGCGCACAAGGTTATGCGTCATACGCGGCTAACCGGTTTGACGCTTCGGTAAGCCATGCCAGTTTTGGTCCAAGCCTGTCTGAGTTTGGGGACGTCAATGCCACGTCTGTCCGCGTTGGCACGACTTTCGCATTTGCCGGCGGGCAATTTGGCATGGGACGCCGCATCAACGATAGCTTTGCGTTGTTGCACCCACACAAAAACTTGGGGAACCGCAGGGTTGTTGCAGGGCAATCGCTTGCCCAGAACAATTTTACTGGCCGCAGTGGTCCACTTGGAGCCGCGGTCAACAATATGCTCGGCTCGTACTTTACCCAGTCGGTGCAGTATGATGTCGAGAACCCGCCGACCGGTTATGACATCGGGCCAGGCGTAGCGCGGGTTAATCCGCCTTATCGCAGCGGTTATGCCATGCGCATCGGCACCGATGCTTTCGTCAGTGCCATGGGCACCCTAAAGCTGGCGCCAGACCGCCCGGTGGCGTTGATCGGTGGGCGCGTCAGCCTGCTTGATGTTCGCGAAGGCGATAATCCGCAGCCGATACCATTCTTTACGAACTCGGTCGGGCGTTTCGCCATTTCCAACCTGTTGCCGGGCCGCCGTTATGTGGTGGAAACTTACGGACGGAATGGCACTATCGACCGAAGTTTCGAATTTGCCATTCCTGCCGATACTGATGGTCTCGTCGATCTGGGTGCCGTCCGGCCCGGTACGACCAATTAAGAGGTATTTATGTCGCGTCCATATCTCTTCCCCGCCGGGTTGTTTCTGGCCCCGTTCTTCCTGGCGACCGCATCTGCGGCATTGGCGCAGCCATCGGCTGAGGCGCCCGGGAATGCCGGCGATTGCCGTGTCCGGATTTCGGCGGTGCCGACCACCTGGGTGATCCCGGGTTATGATCCGTTCGGCAGCGGCATCCCCGAGGCAACCTTCAGCGCGACCTTCATAAATGACGGCAGCGACGCCTGCCGCTTTTCATCCACCTTTCAGTTGGATCAGCCACCTTTTGGCCTTTCAAAGGGCAAAGGCAGGCGAATTCGTTATGATCTGCTGAATCTGACGGACATGCAGGATGTGACTCCGCGCGGCGGGCGGACACAGCGCCGAGTTTCGCGGGCAGAGGTCGCGTTGGCACCCAATGAAGTGCGCACGGTGCTCTATAAGCTGGTTGCTGATCCTGATGACATAACCGATGTTGGCACTTTCACGCAGGACATTACGTTAGAGGCGGAAGACGAAACCTTTCGCATTTTAGGCGGTACGCGGCTTGTGCTGGGAATTACCGTTTTGCCTTCGGCGCGGATCGGCCTTTCGGGTGCGTTTACGATGAGCGATGGGCACGCCGTCGTTGATCTTGGGGAGCTTCGACAGGGGCCCGCTCCTGTGCCGCTGCAACTTCGCGTAAACAGCGTCGGGAGCTATGAAATAGGGATAACGTCGGCGAATTCGGGCCGTCTTCGTTTGGGTTCCAGCGATTGGCTGGTGCCCTACTCAATGGCTATCGGCGGCGAAACGGTTAACCTTGCTGCAATTTCCACGATTGCAGGCCCGACAGGGAATGGACTGAAGCGGGATTCCCTGCCGATTCAGTTTGTGATCGGCGATGTTTCAAACCGGCGCGCCGGGGTTTACTCGGACGTGATATCGATCTCTGTGACGGCGCGTTAGCTCCGCCCACAGCCGCGGTCGTTAGTTTCGATTAATGGTTAATATTGGGTAACTATTAAATGTAACCCAAATCGAAGCTTCTCAGTTATAATCTTCTCTCTGGCGCCTGTTGAAATTGGCGAAGAGGTGAAGGTAATGGTTCGGATTGTTTCGCTCGTCACGGCGAGCCTCGCCTTGGCAACTGGCCCGACCGCAGCCTCGGCGGCTTCGATGGGGTACAACCTTAATATGACCGTGCCGCTGCACTGCGTAGTGCGTCATCAGCCGGTTGATCTGGGCGCACCTGCTGCTGGCGGGGCGGTGTCGCTTGGGCACGTTCGCGAATATTGCAACGCGCCTGGCGGATATCAGCTCATCATCAACTACACGCCCGGCACGCTGCGCGGTGCAAGGATTACCGCGGGCAGCAATCAGGTCGTGCTTGATGGATCGGGGCGGGCGATCCTTGATCGTGCCACTGGTCCGCGTGTTAGGGAAAGAAACCTCTCGGTCGTGCCAGGCGCGGATGGGTTCAATACCGATCGGATCGATCTTCAGATTTTGCCAAGCTAAGGCAGACCATTCCACGTTCCGCCGAGGTGGTTGAGGGCGGGGAGAAATATTTTTTGCGGCCAGAGTATCTGCCGCCACACCACTAGATGTCGAGTCTTGCCAGACATGCGAGACTCAACATGATGTGTCGGACTCGTTCCGTTCCGGCGACATTACGGTATGCTTTAGCATGAATCGCAAGGGTTTTCCGCGAGTCGCGGCTTGACGTAGACTCGTGAAAGACTCACCCTAGGGGCCAAGGCAACGGGATTTTTGCGAGAATTTATGGCGCAGGCAATTGTGAAAGAACGGGCGCGTGTCAGCGCCGCAGACCAGCGTGCACTGCCGCTGCTGCCGATTGGACAGATCCTGTCCGGGGATTGTGTAGAAGCGATGCGCTCGCTGCCGTCGGCTTCGGTTGATATGGTTTTTGCCGATCCGCCGTATAACCTTCAACTGGGCGGTGATCTGAACCGGCCCGATGGCAGCCACGTTGATGCGGTGACGGATCACTGGGACCAGTTTGACAGTTTTGCGGCCTACGACAAATTTACCCGCGAGTGGCTTACCGAAGCGCGCCGGGTGCTGAAGCCAAACGGGTCGCTGTGGGTGATTGGCAGCTATCACAACATCTTCCGTGTCGGCGCGATGCTGCAGGACATGGGGTTCTGGATCCTGAATGATGTCGTCTGGCGCAAGGCAAACCCGATGCCCAATTTCAAGGGCACGCGTTTTACCAACGCGCATGAGACGCTGATCTGGGCGTCGATGGGTGAAAAGTCGAAGTACACATTCAACTACCGCACGATGAAGACGCTGAACGACGAGTTGCAGATGCGCTCTGACTGGGTTCTGCCGATTTGCGGCGGGCAGGAACGGTTGAAGAAGGACGGATCGAAAGTTCACCCTACACAGAAGCCAGAGGCATTGCTTTACCGCGTGATGCTGGCGACGACCAACAAGGGTGATGTTGTACTGGATCCCTTCTTTGGCACGGGCACGACCGGCGCAGTCGCGAAGCGGCTTGGACGTGAATGGATCGGTTGTGAACGTGAAGGCATGTACCGCGATGCGGCGCTGGAACGCATAGAACTGGCACTTCCGCTGGACGAAAGCGCGCTGAAAACCATGCAGAGCCCCCGGTCTGCACCAAAGGTCGCCTTTGGTACCCTGATCGAGACCGGCTGGATCGCACCGGGTACTGAGTTATTTGACAAGAAGCGCCGCATGCAGGCAACCATTCGGGCCGATGGTTCACTGGTTTCCGGAACGGAAAACGGTTCGATCCACGGTCTTGGTGCAAAACTGCAGGGCGCGCCTTCGTGCAACGGATGGACCTTCTGGCACATCGAGCACGAGGGCACATTGAAGCCGATTGACGCAATTCGGCAGCTATATCTGCTGTCGACGGAGCCTTGATGGGGTCTCGATCTTGCTTGGGGAGCCGCTCTGCGCACGGTTAAATCCGGCGCAGAAAGGCGGCTGTAGTTCGATAAGGCGCATGCGATGAACGACACGGTCTACATCCGCCCGATCGCACTAGCTGAAAGCCCGCAAAGCGAAGATGGCGACGCGATCCGGCTTGGCGGAAGCCTCTGCTATGCCAGCCGTTTCGCGCTTATCCTGCGCCAAAACGGCAGGGTCGTTTCACGCCAGAGGCTGTCGGTGCCCGAGGTTGAGGAGGCCCTTTCCAGCCTTCCCGATGCCCTTGCTGCAGAGGGCAGGGGGCAATGGCAGGCACTGCGCCAGCAGCATGCGCCGATCCAGCTTGGTTCGCGTACAATCCGGCTCGATCAGCCTCAGGTTATGGGCATCCTGAATGTAACGCCCGATAGCTTTTCCGACGGCGGCCAGTTCATGGATGACGCCGAAGTAGCTAACGCCCATTCGGCAGCCATGGTGGAAGCCGGCGCGGCGATTATTGATGTTGGTGGGGAATCAACCCGTCCCGGAGCCGCTGCCGTGTGGGAAGGCGATGAGCTGAAGCGCGTGGTTCCTGCAATCGAACGGCTTGTGGCCATGGGTGCGGCGGTCAGCGTAGATACGCGACGGCCTGCGGTCATGGAAGCTGCGCTGAAGGCCGGCGCGCATATCATCAACGACGTGTCGGCACTTCGCCACGATCCGCGCAGCCTTGATTTCATCGCCCGTGCCAATGTGCCGGTCGTGCTGATGCACGCGCCGGGCGAGGGTGAAGACCTTCATGCGAATGTGCACTACGGTGATGTCGTGTTGGACGTGTTCGACTGGCTCAAGGCGCGGCGGGACGCTGCGCTTGCGGCCGGTATCGCGCGTGCGAACATTATCCTTGATCCCGGCATCGGCTTTGGCAAGTCAGTGGGGGACAATCTTTCGCTGATGAACGCCCTGCCGTTGTTTCACGCCCTCGGCCAGTCACTACTGGTCGGGGCCAGCCGTAAACGCATGATCGGCGCGTTGTCGAACGAAGCTCCGGCGCACCAGCGCTTGGGCGGTTCGCTGACGTTGGCACTGAAGGCCATGGATGCCGGAGTACCGCTGCTGCGCGTGCATGATGTGCCGGAAACAGTACAGGCCGTGCGGGTGTGGCGCGGAATACGCGATGCCGCGCTGACCGATTTTGGAGGCCTGCTTTCCTGAATTATTGACGGCTTCTGGCTAGGCAGAAACACGCTACGCGCCCCGCACATGTTTGCCGGCATGAAGCCGCCTGGTGCCTCAGGCGGCGTTGTCTATGCCAAGATCGCTGAGCTTGCGGTACAGCGTCGAACGCCCGATCCCCAACCGCCGAGCTACTTCTGTCATCCGGCCGCGATAGTGGCCGATGGCAAGGCGGATGACGTCGGCTTCAATGTCTTCCAGCGGACGCAGGTTGCCGTCAGGTGTGTACAGCGTGATACCGGCGCTTTCGTGCAGAAGCGGTGCGCTTTGCGGCGGAGCGCTGCTGAGTATGTTGGAAAGCTGGGGGAAGTCCTGCGCGGTCAGCGCATCGCCATCGCAGAATACGGCGGCGCGAAACAGCACCGCCTGCAGTTGGCGAACATTGCCGGGCCAGTCGTAAGCTGAAAGCAGGGCCAGTGCCCCGTCCGTGATGCCCAGTGCCCGCAATCCCGGCTGCTCACCGATTCGGGAGAGGAAATGGCGTGCGAGTGCAGGGATGTCGCCGGGCCGTTCCCGTAACGGGGGTAGCGCAACAAGCACAGGCGAGATGGCTTGCAGTAGGTCGGGTAGGAAATGGCCGCCATGGACCAATTCCTTCAACGGGATGTTACTGGCCGCGATGATGCGGACGTCGACACGATAGGAATATTGTGCGCCGGTTGGCCGAACCGCATTGTGGGTCAGCGCTTCAAGAAGTCTTTCTTGTGTGGAAAGTGGCAGGCGATCGATCTCGTCGATCATGATCGTGCCGGAGTCACAAAGTTGCATGGCGCCGGCCTGGCGCTCAAACGCGCCTGGGAATGCGCCTTTCTCGTGGCCAAATAGTGCCGATTCGGCAGAGTTCGCCGGGATGGCGCCCAGATTGACCATGCGGAATGGCATTTTGGCGCGCGGTGAAGCTGCCTGCATTGCACGTACCAGCATTTCCTTGCCGGTACCGCTGTCGCCTTCAATCAGCACATGGCTGTGGCCGCGGGCCGCCTTCGCCGCCACGGCTAGCGCAGCGCGGAATGTAGGCGCGGCGCCGATCATCGCGTCGAAATCCAGCAGTGCCGGCATTTTTTCGGTCAGCGGGGCGAGTTCATCACGCGGCGTTTCGCGCGTCGTGGCGCTGCGCAGGGCCTGCATCATCCGTTCGGGTGCGACCGGCTTGATCAGATAGTCAGTTGCCCCGGCGCGCATGGCCTCCACGGCGAGCAAGGGTGATGCGCTTGTTGTCAGCATCAATATCGGCAGTGCCGGGCGGCGCGCATGAAGTTCCGCGATCAGGGTGCAGGCGTCATCGCCTGGAACCCTTTGCTCAAGGATGATGGCACCAAGCTGCATTCCCTCGCGGGTATCAAGTGCGGTGATTGCAGCCTCTGCATTGCTTACGACAAGCGTGCGCCAGCCTTCGCGCGATGCGAGTGCAGAGATGACCCGGCTTTGTGCCGGTTCATCGTCAATCAGCATGAGGAGGCGCTGCTCCTGCTCAGTCATGAATCCTCCCGGCCGAGCGTTTGTTCCGGCACGTCGTGCATGGCAGTAACCCCAAGTAGTAAATAGGCTATTAAGGCTTTGCGGCCACTTAACAGGAATTGAACCGCGGGTCAGGGCTTGAGCGGGGGTGAAGGGCAGGATAGAGGCATGGGGAACGAACACCGAAATCGCAGGGATTGAAATATTATGGCGTCGGGTAACGATATCAAGGCAGCTGAAGAAACCTACGCTGGCTTTGTCAGCATGGTGAAGTGGGGGACGATCGTTACCGCCATAGCCATAGCCATCGTTATAGTGCTTATTGCCTGATCGCTGAATGGGCTCAGGCCTCCGCATCGCCGTTCTTAAAGAGCGGGCGAGCGACGAGCACAGGGTCGCCATTACTCCGGAAACGGTGAAGAAATTCGCGTTTCTGGGCGCGGAAGTGGCTGTGGAAGAAGGCGCTGGTTTCAGCGCTTCGATCCCCGATGGGGATTATAGCGCAGCCGGTGCCCAGGTTCTTCCTGCGGCTTCCGTGGTTTTGGATGCGGACATTGTGCTGGGCGTGCAGGGGCCTGATCCCGATCAGCTTCACGGAGCGAAACCGGGCGCATGGATTGTCGGGGGGCTTGACCCCTTCGGCAATCGCGACCGGGTGAACGCCTATGCTGCGGGCGGATTCGAAGCGCTGGCGATGGAATTCATGCCGCGCATCACGCGTGCGCAGTCGATGGACATATTGTCCAGCCAGTCAAACCTTGCCGGCTACAAGGCGGTAATCGCCGCAGCGGATGCGTTTGGCCGAGCCTTTCCCATGATGATGACAGCGGCCGGAACGATCAGTGCCGCGCGGGTGTTCGTCATGGGCGTGGGTGTCGCTGGATTACAGGCACTTGCGACAGCGCGGCGGCTGGGTGCGCAGGTAAGCGCAACCGATGTCCGTTCCGCTACCCGCGAGCAAATCCTGTCACTCGGCGCCAAGCCGATCTTCGTGGAAAGCGTGGCAGGTATCGAAGGTGAGGGCGCTGGTGGCTATGCCGGCGAAATGTCGCAAGAGTATCTCAAGGCACAGGCCGAACTGGTCTCTGCGCATATTGCAAAGCAGGACATTGTCATAACGACCGCGCTGATCCCCGGTCGCACGGCGCCGCGACTTATTACCCAAGCCCAGATTGCGACGATGAAGCCGGGAAGCGTGATTTTCGACCTAGCGGCTGTGCAGGGCGGCAACGTCGAAGGATCGGTGGCCGATCAGGTGGCCGAGTACAGCGGCGTGAAGATCATGGCCTACGCCAACGCTCCGGCGCATCTGGCTGCTGACGCATCGGCGCTGTTTGCCCGCAATCTATACAATTTCCTATCCGCGTTCTGGAACAATGAGCAGGGAAGACCTGTACTCGATGAAGAAATCGGGGATGCGGTGCGACTGACCCGTGGCGGGAAAGTGGTGAATGAGAGGCTAATGGCGTGAAGGACGGGGTGGCCTTGGTTCTTTCCTGAAACGGGAAACGAGGCCGCGCAAAAAGATAGTGCAGCAGGCACACTCTTGCTTGGTCATGGCCCGCTGCGCCAATGTGCTGGGGAGGTATTCGGACAATGGACTTTATCGCCATCCTGTCGATCTTCGTGCTGGCTTGTTTCGTCGGCTATTACGTGGTCTGGTCGGTAACTCCGGCCCTGCATACGCCGCTGATGGCGGTGACTAACGCCATATCCTCGGTCATCATCGTTGGCGCGCTGATCGCCAGCGCTTCCAGCGTCGGCTTCGCCAGTTGGCTGGGCCTTGCTGCTGTCGTGATGGCGAGCATCAACATCTTTGGGGGCTTTTCCGTAACGGCCCGAATGTTGGCAATGTACCGCAAGAGGGATCGCTAAGGCATGGATAATGCTTCCCTTCCAGGATGGGCGCTTCTCGCTTACCTGGTGTCCGGTTCCCTATTCATCCTTGCCTTGAGAGGCCTCTCGTCACCTTCTTCTTCGCGGCGGGGCAACCTGATGGGCATGGCCGGCATGGCAATTGCCATGACGACGACCATGGTCACGCTAGCGCCCATTCCGGATGATCACTGGTGGCCCCGCCCAACGCCGCAGGACCTGTGGACGCTGGCCAAGATCGTCATTGCCATCGGTCTGGGTGCCGTGATCGGCCTGTCTATCGCGCGGCGCATCCAGATGACGGCGATGCCGCAGCTGGTTGCAGCGTTCCACAGTCTGGTTGGCCTTGCGGCCGTAGCGGTCGGCTGGGCGGCCTACCTCAGCCCGGATGCGTTCGGCATCCTTCAAGCCGATGGATTGATCGACCCCACTAGCCGAATCGAGCTGGGCCTTGGTATCGCCATCGGGGCCATTACCTTTTCCGGTTCGATCATTGCCTTCGCAAAACTCAATGGCAATATGTCGGGCTCCCCGATCCTGCTGCCTGCGCGGCACGTGATCAACCTTGCGCTGCTGACTGCCATTATCGCACTTGTGGGTTGGTTCACGCAGGATCAGGCGCCCTGGATCATCGGGGCGATCACGGGCTTGTCCTTTCTGATCGGGTTTCTGCTGATCATACCAATCGGCGGAGCTGATATGCCGGTCGTCGTTTCAATGCTGAACAGCTATTCGGGCTGGGCTGCGGCTGCGATGGGCTTCACGCTGCATAACACGGCGATGGTGATCACGGGGGCGTTGGTCGGCTCGTCAGGGGCGATCCTGTCCTACATCATGTGCAAGGCGATGAATCGCAGCTTCATTTCGGTGATCGCCGGCGGCTTCGGTGCGGAAAGCGGGGCCGGGGGCCCTGCCAGAACGGATCGGCCATGGAAGCGTGGATCGGCAGAGGACGCTGCATTTCTGCTTAAGGAAGCAGAGCAGGTCATCATAATCCCTGGTTACGGAATGGCCGTGGCCCAAGCCCAGCATGCATTGCGCGATATGGCAGACCAGCTCAAGAAAGAGGGCGTCCGCGTAAAATATGCCATTCATCCCGTGGCTGGACGAATGCCCGGACATATGAATGTCTTGTTGGCTGAGGCTAATGTTCCGTATGAGGAAGTGTTCGAACTGGAAGACATCAATGGCGAGTTCGCGCAGACAGATGTTGCCTTCATCATCGGCGCTAACGATGTGGTGAATCCCGCCGCCAAAACGGACAGAAGTTCTCCCATCTACGGCATGCCGGTGTTCGACGTGGAGAAGGCAAAGACGATCATGTTCATCAAGCGGTCGATGGGCGGCGTGGGGTATGCCGGCGTTGACAACGACGTGTTCTATATGGACCAGACCATGATGTTGTTGGCAGATGCCAAGAAGATGGTTGAGGACATCGTTAAAGCGATGCAGCACTGATGCGCATTGGGCTTGCCGCTCTTGCCGTGCTGGCTCTGGCCGGCTGCGTTGACAGGATGGTAGAGAGCCGCGTTGAGTCCACGCTGGTTGAAGCCGGGCTGTCGGATCAGGATGCGGGTTGCATGGCGCGCCTCATGGTTGAAGAATTGACCATTGCGCAGTTGCGCAAGCTCAAGGCGCTGAAAGGCGACATGCAATCCATGGACGATTATGTTGAAGCGGTGCGCCGAGTGGGCGATGCCGAGACGCTGGCGGTCACTGCAAGTGCCGCTGTCCTGTGCACAACGGGTCTGGCGCGTTAGACGGGTTCTCGTCTGGACGGCATAGCGGCGGTTGCTTTACATGCTGCCTCTTGGGGGACTTCCATACTCTTAAGATTGAAAGGAAAGACCTGATGCGCAAGCTCGGCCTTATCGGCGGCATGAGCTGGTATTCTACTGTCAGCTATTATGAGCGTATCAACCGGCGGGTGCAGGCGCGCCTTGGGGATCACGGCAGTGCACCACTTCTGATTGAAAGCCTGGATTTCTCTAGCCTTGCAGGGCTTACCCGGCACGAAGACTGGGATCGCGCCGCCGCGGTGCTGGCCGATTCGGCAAAGCGGCTGGAAACGGCAGGTGCTACGGCTTTGTTAATCGGCGCGAATTCGATGCATAAGGTTTATGATGAGGTGGCTGCGGCCGTTTCGATCCCGATCATCCACATTGCCGAATGCGTTGGCGAAAAGATGGTCAGGGACGGCGTGCGCAAGGCGGCGCTGATCGGCACGCGCAATGTCATGGTTGAAAGCTTCTATCGCGAAAAGCTGGTCGCGCGCGATATCGAACTACTGGCCCCGGAATTGACCTTTGTCGATAAGCTTGATCGCATCATCTATGGTGAACTGCTGCTGGGCAAGGCAACCCGGCAGTCAGAGCGTGAGTTGAAGACGGTCATTACCAATCTGGAGCAGGATGGCGCAGAGGCTGTTGTGCTGGGCTGCACAGAGCTTGAAATGATCGTGGACGTCGATGCAAACGTTCTGCCGATCTATGATAGCACGCGCATCCATGCCGAAGCGGCCGTGGAATGGATTCTGGGTTGAACCGGGCTCACTACGCCTGTGATCCCGCGCAATCGCGCGGGCGGGAGTTCCCTCTTGAAGGGGCGCTCGCACGGGGGCCGCGCAGCGACTACCAGCGTGACCGTGATCGGATCATCCACTCCATCGCCTTTCGCCGCCTGCGCCACAAGACACAGGTCTTTGTTGCGCCGGACGGCGATCATTATCGCGTTCGCCTGACTCACAGCCTGGAAGTGGCGCAGATCGCCCGTGTCATCGCCCGCACACTTGGGTTGGATGAGGATCTGACTGAGGCTCTGGCGCTGGCACATGACATCGGCCATCCGCCGTTCGGCCATGCCGGTGAAGAGGCGCTGGACGACGCGCTGCACAACGCCGGCGGCTTCGATCATAACGCGCAGAGTCTGCGCACGCTGATGCGGCTGGAGTCGCCCTATTGCGAGCATGATGGGCTGAACCTGACGTGGGAACTGCTGGAGGGGCTGGCGAAGCACAACGGCCCCGTCACGGAACCGAACTGGGCGTTGTCGGAACTGGACGCGGCGTTCTCGCTGGAGCTGACGACCTGGCCTTCGCTTGAGGCGCAGGTGGCGGCGATTGCCGACGATATCGCCTATGACAACCACGACATCGACGATGGGCTGCGCGGGGGCTTCCTGTCGCTGGATGACCTTCTTGAGCAGCCATTCGTTGCCGACAATTGGCGCCAGGTGGAGCGGCGTTTCCCGGGCGCTCCGCGCGACCGCCAATTGCGTGAACTGGTGCGTAGCCAGATCGGACTGATGGTTAACGATGTTATTGCGGAAACGCAGGCGCGGCTGGCTGGCATGGAAAGCCCAGACGATGTCCGCGCCGCAGGACGGGTGACGGCGGCATTCTCGCCAGCGCTTGCCAATGAAGAGCGCAGCTTGAAGCGGTACATGTATGATCGTCTCTACTACCACCCTGAGCAGGTGCAGACGGCGGAACGTGCGAAGACCGTGACGGCGAAGCTTTTTGCTGCATTCTCGCAAGAGCCCGTGCTGATGGACGATGCGTGGATTGACCGCCTGCCGCGTTTTGAACCGGATCGCAGCCGTCATATCGTTGATTACATTGCGGGCATGACAGATCGCTACGCTATGTCGCGCCATGCCTTGATCTATGGCTCGGTTCCCGAAGGCCTAAGTAATGTCTGACGTGTTGCGGATTTGCCTGGTCGGGGCGACCGGGCTGACCGGCACTACGTTGATCCAGGAAACAGTAGGCCGACCGGCTGTCCGCGTTGTCGGCATTTCGCGCCGGGAAATGCGTGTGCCAGAAGGCGCCCGGATGGAAGTGCTGCTGGCTGATCCCACGGGGTGGCCGGAAGCCATTGCCAGTTCACGGTCGCAGGTGTTGGTTTGCGCGCTGGGTACGACATGGCGCAATTCCGGGCAGAATGAGGCGGCGTTTCGCGCCGTCGATCACGATCTTGTCCTGAACTGCGCGATGGCCGCGAAGCAGGCGGGGATCGAACGCATGATCGTCGTTTCCTCGGTTGGGGCGGACGCGGCTTCCAGGAACCGCTACCTTCGCGTCAAAGGTGAGATGGAGCAGGGGCTGGCGGGTATCGGCTTCAAGCGGCTGGACATACTGCGTCCCGGCTTGATTCGCGGAGGCCGGGTGGAACGGCGATGGGCTGAGCGGCTCGCTATGGTCGTCTCACCGCTCACGGACCTGTTTCTCTGGGGTGACTTTCGTAAGTATCGTTCGATGCCAGTACGATCGCTGGCGCAGGCTATCCTTGGGCTGGCGCGGGAAAAGGCCAGCGGCCGCTTCGTCCATCAGCACGATGCAATTCTCCGTGCCCCGCGGCGGACTGGGGGATAATCGGGCGGCCCTAGGGCTTCTTTGGTTGACTCGAATCGGGCCTGCCTTCAATCGAGTGTTTAATCGCTGACCGCGCGGGAGAGTCCCTGCGATCCGGGTGTTTCACGGATCAAAGGGCGCCGAAGGAGCAACCGCCCCGGAATCTCTCAGGCAAAAGGACCGCGCAGGGTCGATAGCGATGCTCTGGAAAGTGTCCGTGCCTATCAGGCGGGGGCCGCCGAAGGGGTAACTCCGGATCGTTTTCCGGGGGAAAGCTCTCAGGTTTCCGTGACAGAGGGGGCACCGGAATGGTGTGCCAAGCTGTGCGGAGCTGTGTCTAGTGAACGAGTCTGTCGAAACAACTGAAGCTGAAGATGCCCCACCAGAAGTTCTGGTGCTGCCGCTTGATGGTTGGCACCGCGCGAAGGGCGGCCGCATGGTCGAATTTGCGGGCTATTGGATGCCGGTCCAGTTCGAAGGCATCATGGCTGAACATCTGTGGACGCGTGAAAACGCGGGGCTATTTGATGTATCCCACATGGGCCAGATTACTGTCAGTGGCGAAGGCTCTGTTGAAGCGCTGGAGGCGCTGCTTCCGGGTGACATCGCTGCGCTGAAGCCTGGCCGGATGCGCTATTCCCTGCTGCTGGATGAAAGCGGCGGCATCTTGGATGACCTGATGGCCACCAACGGCGGCGACCATATCGCCCTCGTCGTCAATGGCGCGACCAAGTGGGAAGACATCGGCCATCTGCGCGAGCATCTGCCGGATGAGGTAACGCTCAACCATCTCGACGAACAAGGGCTCCTCGCTCTGCAAGGCCCGAAGGCCGCCGAGGCGCTTGGTAGGCTGGGCCTCAAGCCATCCGTGCCTGGCTCGCCCGAACTTTCAGCGCTGAAATTCATGCAGGCAGCGTCTTTCGATTGGGAGGGCCGTCCGCTGAGTGTCAGCCGTTCAGGCTATACCGGCGAGGACGGGTTCGAGATTTCCGTTCGGGCCGAAGATACGGCAGCGCTGGCCGACGCGCTTTGCGCACAGCCGGAAGTGAAGCCGATCGGGCTCGGCGCGCGGGACTCGTTGCGGCTTGAGGCGGGTCTGCCCTTGTATGGTCATGACCTTAACTCTGAAATTGATCCGGTAAGTGCTGGGTTAGGCTTTGCAATTTCTAAACGCCGCCGCACCGAAGGAGGCTTTCCTGGTGCAGAGCGTATTCTGAAGCTGCTTGCAGACGGTGCGCCCATTACCCGCGTCGGCCTCGCCCTTGAAGGACGACAGGCAGCCCGCGAGGGAGCGCTGGTGTTTTCCGGTGACCGGCAGGTTGGCGTCCTGACGTCGGGCGGCTTTTCTCCCACGCTCGGGCATCCGATTGCCATGGCCTATGTCGAAAGCGCGCTCTCTGTGCTCGGCACGCGGCTTGAAGTTGATGTCCGGGGCAAACGGCTTGCCGCTACAGTCGTCCCCACCCCTTTTGTCCCCCACCGTTATTACCGCTGAGGAAGCATCCATGACCCGCTATTTCTCCAAGGACCACGAGTGGATCGAGATCGACGGCGATACCGGCACTGTCGGCATCACCGATTATGCGCAAAGCCAGTTGGGTGACATTACCTTTGTTGAACTGCCGGCCCCGGGCCAGTCAGTGGAGCAGGGCGATTCCGTCGCGGTTGTCGATTCCGTGAAGGCTGCGTCAGACGTTTATACGCCGGTCAGCGGCATCGTTACGGACGTGAACGGCGCTCTGGAAGGCGAACCGGAACTGGTCAACACCGATGCCGACGCCGACGGCTGGCTGTTCCGCCTGACATTGTCCGACGCGGACCAGCTTGCCGGCCTGCTGGATAGGGCCGCCTATGACGCTTACGTCGCGGGGCTCTGATTCATGCGTTATCTTCCCCTGACGCCGTCCGAACGGGCGGAAATGCTGTCGGTCATCGGGGCCGACAGCGTGGACGCGCTGTTTTCTGACGTTCCGGCCGAGGCGCGGCTTTCGGGCCCCGTTGCCGGCCTGCCCCCGCATGCCAGTGAATTGGCGGTTGAGCGGCATATGTCCGCTCTTGCCGGGCAGAACCTCAGCGCGGGCAGCGTTCCGTTCTTCCTGGGCGCAGGGGCCTATCGCCACCACATTCCCGCCTCGGTTGATCACCTGATCCAGCGCGGCGAGTTCCTAACAGCCTATACACCCTACCAGCCGGAAATCGCGCAGGGCACGCTGCAGGTGCTGTTCGAATTCCAGACGCAGGTTGCGCGGCTGTTCGGCACCGATATTGCCAACGCATCGATGTACGACGGCTCGACCGCGTGTTGGGAAGCGGTGGCGATGGCTGGCCGCGTGACCAAGCGGAAGCGGGCTGTGCTGTCGGGCGGGCTGCATCCGCATTACGTTTCGACCATCCGCACCATGGCCCGCTTTACCGGTGACGCCATCGACTGGCGCCTGCCGCGCCAGCTTGGCGCGCCGGATGATGCCGATGTGATTGCTGCGATCGACGGCGAAACCGGCTGCGTAGTGGTTCAGTACCCGGACATTCTGGGTCGAATCCCCGATCTTGCTGCAATTGCCGAGGCGGCACACGCCAAGGGTGCGCTGTTGGTGGCCGTTGTGACAGAGCCTGTCGCGTTGGGCCTGCTGGAAGCGCCAGGCAATCTTGGCGCTGATATCGTGGTGGGCGAGGGGCAGTCGCTGGGCGTTGGCCTGAACTTTGGCGGGCCCTACCTGGGCCTGTTCGGCGCGTCGGAGAAGTTTGTCCGCCAGATGCCAGGCCGCTTGTGTGGTGAGACCGTCGACGCAGAAGGGCGGCGTGGTTTCGTGCTGACGCTTTCAACGCGTGAGCAGCATATACGGCGCGAGAAGGCTACAAGTAATATTTGCACAAATTCAGGTCTTTGCGCGCTAGCTTTTAGTATTCACATGACCTTGCTCGGGGGGGAAGGGCTGGGCAAATTGGCCCGGATCAATCATGCCCGTGCGCAACAGACGGCGACGCGGCTGGCGAAAATCCCGGGCGTCAGCATCCTGAACGATGCCTTCTTCAACGAGTTCACGGTTATCCTGCCATCCGACGCCCGCGAAGTGGTTCGCACGCTGGCCGATCGCAAGGTGCTGGGCGGCGTGTCGCTTGGCCGGCTTTATCCGGATGCTACTGAACTAAACCACGGTCTGGTCATTACCGCGACCGAGACGACCACCGATGATGATATTGAGGCGCTGGCCATGGCGCTGTCAGATGTTCTGGAAGGAGTGCCGGCATGAGCGCATTCAACGCCGCCGGATGGCGTCCCGAAATGGGCGACGCTGGATCCGCATCTGGCGCACCAACAGCCAGTGGTGATCGGGGACTGACGCTGGAAGAAGCGCTGATCTTCGAGCTGGGGGGTGAAGGAAAGTGCGGGGTCGATTTTGACGAGGCACCAGCCGATCCGTCACCGGCGCTCGCGCGGTTCTTGCGTAAGGCACCCGTACCGTTGCCGGGCTTAACTGAGCCGGAAACTGTACGTCACTACACGCGCCTGTCGCGCCAGAATTACGCTATCGATCTGGGACCCTTTCCCCTCGGGTCTTGCACAATGAAGCACAATCCGCGCCTTAACGAGAAGGTCGCGCGGCTGCCGGGCTTTGCCGACATTCACCCGCTCCAGCCGCAGCAGACCGTGCGCGGTGCGTTGGAGGCTATGAACCAGCTGGCCGAATGGCTGATCACGCTGACAGGCATGCATAGCGTTGCCATGAGCCCTAAGGCTGGCGCCCACGGTGAATTGTGCGGCTTGCTCTGCATCCGCGCAGCACTGGAAGCGAAGGGTGATGCGCGCCAAGTGGTTCTGGTGCCGGAAAGCGCCCATGGTACGAACCCGGCGACTGCAGCTTTTGCTGGTTATCGTGTGGAGAATATTCCCGCGACGGCCGATGGCCGCGTTGATCTGGAGGCATTGAAGGCCCGACTTGGGCCTGACGTGGCAGGGGTGATGATAACCAATCCGAACACCTGTGGCCTTTTTGAGCGCGATATGAAGGCCATTGGTGACGCGGTTCATGCGGCGGGCGCCTATGTTTATTGCGACGGTGCAAACTTCAACGCCATCGTTGGCAAGGTGCGTCCTGGCGACCTGGGCGTCGACGCCATGCACATCAATTTGCACAAGACGTTCTCAACGCCCCACGGTGGCGGGGGACCGGGTTCAGGCCCTGTCGTCCTGTCCGAGGCTCTTTCGCCCTATGCACCTCTGCCGTTTACGGTTCGGGATGCGGACGGGGTTTGCCATCTGGTCGAGGAAGAGGGCGCCGAAGCTGATGGTCACGCCGGGGCCTTTGGCCGGATGGCGGCGTTCCACGGCCAGATGGGCATGTTCACCCGCGCGCTGACCTATATTCTGAGCCACGGTGCAGATGGGCTGCGTCAGGTCGCCGAAGATGCCGTGCTGAATGCCAACTACATACTTCGTAGCCTGGAAGACGTGCTTGATGCACCATTCGCGGCCAGCGGTCCCTGCATGCATGAGGCGCTTTTCAGCGATACGGGGCTGGCAGAGGGCTTCTCGACGCTCGACGTGGCCAAGGGCCTGATCGATGAGGGCTTCCACCCCATGACGGTCTATTTTCCGCTGGTGGTGCACGGTGCAATGTTGGTTGAGCCGACGGAAACCGAAAGCAAAGCCGGACTTGATCGTTTTATCCGGTCGCTGCGCAGCCTTGCCGAACGGGCAAAGGCGGGGGACCAGAGCCTCAAGTCCGCACCGCACTTCGCGCCTCGCCGCCGCCTTGATGAAACACAGGCAGCGCGCAAGCCGGTCCTGACATGGCGCCCGCCGCAGGCGGGCGCCTGATTTAGATTTCCTTGTCTACTTCGTTGGCAGCGGAGTTAAGGTCATCGCCTGCCCCGCGCACGGTGTTACAGGCCGCTGCCGAAAGAGTGATTGCGCCTGCAGTCAGCGCAATAAGAAGTTTCCTGAGCATTGCCTCGTCCTTTTGGTCCGGCAGCCGCGATCCGATAGGGGCTGCTTGCCGAACTTAAACTCGCTCGTGGCTTGGTGGTTCCGGTGAGCGCGATAGGCAAGGCATGCGCAGGACTTGTAATTGTGGTGCGTTTAGAAGGCCCGGTCGCCCGCTTCGCCGACGGATTCTATGTCGCGGCCAACGCCCTTCACCGTGTTGCACGCCGATGTGGTTAAGGCGACGGCGCTGACTGCCAGTAAAAGGAGGGTCTTGCGGATCATGTGTTTGGTTCCCTGAGTTGTTGCGCGCGAGATTGCGCGGAACAGCATTGCGGCCAGCTTAACAATTCATGTGCGCTCTGGCCGCGGATCGCAAGTGAGACGGCTCAATCAACGTCGAAGGTCGTCGTGGGGGATAGCTGCCGTGAAAGCCGTCGCTCACGCCAGATGATGATGATGCCGGCGGCGATGATAAGCGGCGCACCCAGCCACATGGCGAAAGACGGGAGGCGATCCCACACCAGCCATCCGTAAAGCGTCGACCAGATCAGTGCGGTGTAGTCCATGATGATCACGCTGGCGACTGCGCCATAGCGCAGCGAGGCGGAGAGCAGCAGCTGGGCCACTGTTCCCACTAGACCGACAGCGATTAGGACCGCGAACTGCCAAGGCGTGTGCGTGGTCATGAAAAATGGCAGAAACAAGCCCATCAGCGGCGCGCCGAACGCGGCAAACCAGAACGTTACCTGGATTGGTTCCTCGGTGCGGCCAAGGTCGCGTAGCTGGAAGCTGATGATCGATACAAGAAACGCGCCCATCAGCCCGACAAGCGCGCCGTAGATTGGAATCGCGCCGCTTCCCGGCTGGGCAATGATCACCACGCCGACAAAGCCGCACAGCACAGAAAGCCAGCGCCAGGGGCCAACGTGCTCACGCAGGATTACCGCTGTTACGATCACCGCGAACAAGGGCGTGGTGAAACTGAGGATCGTAGCCTCTGCCAAGGGCAGTATTGTCGCCGCGCCAAAGCCGCAGAGCATACCGCACATACCTGTAAGTGCGCGAACTCCATGGCTGCGCAGCCGCGTGGTGCGCAGACGTGCCAGACCCGATGTCATCCATAGCCAGCCGAGCAGCACGGGGATTGTCACTGCCTGCCGCCAGAACATTATTTCCGGTAGGGCGATACCGATGTCGCTGGCATATTTCACCAACATGGTCAGCGTCGCCATCATCAGCGCGGCACTAAGCCTGAGCCCAAGGGCCAGAACCGGGCGGTCGCGATGTTCCACGTCGTGCCTTTAACGAGACGGCAGTATGAGGCAAGGGCAGGTATGGACGATCTTCATCTCTTGGCGGTTATCGCCGTCGTTGCGGCAGGGCTGGCGTTGGTCGCGTGGCTGGGTGATCGCCGAAGGATACGGCGAACCAATCCTGACGCCGTCGGGTTCATGCCTTGGACCAGTGTTTTCTTCTTTGCGCTGTTTGCGGCTTGCGTACTGACCGGCCTTGCCGTGCGGCAGTGGATCGTGGGGTAGGTACGGGTGTTGTGATGGTGCGAATGTATGTCTGGAAAGATAATCGTTATCTATCAATGCAATTGGCATCGGCCGCGGTAGTGTTTCCTCACTCGACCGGTTAATCTAGCCCGGAACGGCGGCACGGTTGCTGCAAGTCCGGTAGGAGCAGTTCATGGTGAAGTTGTGTGTCGTTGCGCCTCTGGTGATTGCGGCAACGGTAGTGCCAGCGGTTGCGCGGCCCGCCGCGCAACCGCTTTTCGAAGTAACCGATGTGAACCGCGACACCGTGCCCGCAGGAACGCCCGAGGCTTTCACGGCAGCTTTCGGACATTCTCCGGGAAACGACTACACGCGTGAGGTGGATGGCACGAACTATCTCTACGTGCCGTTGACGCAGATCCCACTGCCCGGCGGCAGAGTTGCATTGATCAGCACAGGTGCCAGCGCCTGCGATGGACACGCCTGTTCGGGGTTAAATGCGATCCACTACCTTCAGCGCGAGGCTGGAACCGGCCGATTCAAGGTAGATGGTGAATGGCTTGATGTTGGCGCAGCGGGCACCTTCGGCAACCCGGCCACTGGCTGGGGTTGGACTGATGCGATCGCTGACGCGCCCGTTCTTTATACGGACGGCGGCGGCGTGTGGCAGGGCTATGCCTGTTCCTATGCGGAGCTAACGGAACTGACCCCGGAAGGGCCCGTAGAAATCGCCAGCATCCCCAGTCACTATTCAAACGGTGGCGCTGTTGATACCGGTGCGACCGATCTTACCGGCCGCATCACTGCGGCGCAGAAGGGGCGAAGCTTTACCGTGACCTACACGGGGTCGGCGACATTCAGCGAGCGCTACGTGCGCGCCGCCGATGGCCGCTATACCGTATCAGGCCAGTCTCGCGTGCCGACCTGCTGATCACGCAATATCCGGGGGCGCGGCTCGGTTACAGACACGCCTCCAGATAGGCCTGGTCGAACTTGAATTGCCGCGCCTTTTCCAGCGTGTAGGGGCGAAGGCCCGAAGCGCGAAATTCGCCGATGATCTTGCCGTCGTCGGTTTCGTCCAGATATTCGAACTTGAACAGTTCCTGGGTGATGATGACGTCGCCTTCCATGCCAATCACCTCGGTGATGTTGGTGGTGCGGCGCGAACCGTCGCGGAGTCGCTTTACCTGCACGATCAGATCTACCGATTCGGCGATCTGACGGCTGATGGCTTCCTTCGGAATTTTGATGTCACCCATCAGGATCATATTCTCCATACGGCCAAGGCATTCACGCGGGCTGTTGGCATGCAGTGTGCACATCGAACCATCATGGCCGGTGTTCATGGCGGCGAGCAGATCGAAACACTCTGCGCCGCGAATTTCGCCCAGGATGATGCGATCCGGGCGCATACGCAGGGCGTTCTTGACGAGATCACCGATGGTGATGGCGCCCTGGCCTTCAAGGTTTGGTGGGCGGGTTTCCAGCGGCAGCCAGTGTGGCTGCTGCAGGCGAAGTTCGGCCGCGTCTTCGATTGTCAGGACGCGCTCACCCGGGTCGATCATCTTTGACATGGCGTTAAGCATGGTCGTCTTGCCCGAACCTGTGCCGCCGGAAATGACGATGTTCATCCGGCAGGCGCCGGCGATCTTCAGCGCCGTTGCCATCTTGTCGCTCATCGATCCGAAATCACGCAGCATGTCGATGGTGATCGGCTTCTCCGAGAATTTACGGATGGAGATGGCGGTGCCGCGCAGGCTCAGCGGTGGCACGATAACGTTCACGCGGCTGCCGTCCTTCAGGCGGGCGTCCGCGAGCGGTGTGGTCTGGTCGACACGGCGGCCGACCTGATTAACAATGCGCTGGGCGATTTGGAAAAGATGCGATTCGTCGCGGAACCGGATGGGCGCGAGTTGCAGCTTGCCACCCTTTTCGATGTAGGTTTGATCAGGGCCATTGACCATGATGTCGGTCACGTCTGGGTCGCCCAGCAGCTCTTCCAGCGGTCCAAAGCCCAGCAGTTCATCGATCAGTACTTTTTCCAGCGCAAACTGTTCGCGCCGGTTTAGCGTGACCTTTAGCTCGGCGAGCACTTCCATGATGATCGGGCGGAACTCTTCAGAGAGCTCCTCCTTTGAAAGTGTCGCAGCGGCTTCGGGGTCGACCCGTTCAAGCAGGCGCGGCAGCACCTGCTCCTTGATCTTATGAACGGAGGCCTCGAAACCCTGCTGTTCATAGGTTCCGTCAACCGTCCCGTTCATGCGCTCGTCAAGGCGGGCCATCGCATCGACCTTAGTCGGCCGTGCGCTATTGCCGGGCAGTGGCGGGAATTGCTCACCTGCGGGGCCAAGGCCCCCGGATTCGGGAGTTGTCGGCTCAATCCCACCCTTCATGGGGCGTGCGACACCAAACGCGGGGCGAGCCCCTGGAGTCATGCTGCCTGTCCCATTGCGTCGTCCGAATGCGCTCATTTTCCGACACCGTTCCATCAGCGATCGGTCCGCCCCTGTAGGTGGACCGCATCAATATCTTCATTGAATAATAGGGTTGAAACTTTGATAACTTCCTAATGCGCCAGAAAGTGTTTTCAGAGACACTCGCATCATCAAGGGGCACCGGGCTCGGCAGCGAGTCCGCAGGCGTGTCCTTTCAATCGGCGATGTCTCTAATTTCAGCGTCAGGCATGAGTCTTCACGCCATCGGCAATCGTGGTGTTCTGGGAAGAGCCGTGCTGTTCGTCAGCAGGCGCCGTGCTTTGGCGCGTGTTGGGCGCATCAGCGCGTTAGCGCGGCTGCATATCGGAGTGCGGAGATATTGGTGCTGGCGCGGCGCTTTTTTTGCCTGCACCGCTATCCTCACCCACTGGCCGGGCATTTTTGTTAGCGCGTGGTACGAACGGTCGCACCAATGACGTAAGTGCAGCTCATTTCGCCGTGCGTTGCAGATAAAGAAAAGCCCTCTCCGTTGGGAGAGGGCTTTCGTTGGTGTGTCGCTCCGAAAGGGTGCGGAAGTCAGTCTTCGACGTGTTCAGCCAAAACGGTCAGGCCGTTGGCGCCGACTTCGGCAAAGCCGCCCTGAATGCGGATTTCCTCGGGCTGCGCGTTCTCGGTGCGATAGACCTTGATCGCACCGTCGGCGATCGTCGACATGAAGGGGGCATGGCCCTCAAGCACGCCGAACTCGCCTTCAGAGCCGGGAACGACAACCATGTGCACGTCTTCGCTGCGAACGAGCTTGGCGGGCGTGACGAGTTCAAAGTGCAGCATTTGCTTCGGTCCTCAAGCCCTCTTCCAAGAGAGAGGGTTGGGAGAGGGGTATTCGGCCCCTCTCCAACTTCGTATCCTCTCCCTGGGAGGAGAGAAGCTTAAAATCAGGCCTCGTCGGCCAGCTTCTTGGCCTTTTCGACGGCTTCGTCGATGCCGCCAACCATGTAGAAGGCTGCCTCAGGCAGGTGATCGTATTCGCCATCGACGACCGCCTTGAACGAGCGGACGGTGTCTTCCAGCTGAACGAACTTGCCCGAGATGCCGGTGAAGACTTCGGCAACGTGGAACGGCTGCGACAGGAACTTCTGGATCTTACGCGCGCGAGCAACGGTGAGCTTATCTTCTTCCGAAAGCTCGTCCATGCCCAGAATGGCGATGATGTCCTGAAGCGACTTGTACTTCTGCAGCGTTTCCTGAACGCGGCGTGCCGTGTCGTAGTGCTCCTGACCAACGACGCGCGGTTCAAGAACGCGGCTGGTGGAGTCGAGCGGGTCAACTGCCGGATAGATGCCGAGCTCCGAGATGGCGCGGTTCAGCGTGGTCGTTGCATCCAAGTGGGCGAACGAAGCAGCTGGCGCTGGGTCGGTAAGGTCATCTGCGGGAACGTAAATCGCCTGCACCGAGGTGATCGAACCCTTGGTGGTGGAGGTGATGCGCTCTTGCAATTGGCCCATGTCCGTTGCGAGCGTCGGCTGATAGCCCACTGCCGAGGGAATACGGCCCAGAAGCGCCGACACTTCCGAACCCGCCTGCGTGAAGCGGAAGATGTTGTCCACGAAGAACAGCACGTCCTGGCCTTCCTGGTCGCGGAAGTACTCAGCCATGGTCAGGCCTGACAGAGCAACGCGAGCACGGGCGCCCGGAGGCTCGTTCATCTGGCCGAACACGAGAGCAACCTTGGAACCGTCAGAGGTCGGGTTGCCATCGGCGTCCTTGGCGATAACGCCAGCGTCGAGGAACTCGTGATAAAGGTCGTTACCTTCGCGGGTACGTTCACCCACGCCGGCGAACACGGACACGCCGCCGTGGCCCTTTGCAATGTTGTTGATCAGTTCCTGAATAAGCACCGTCTTGCCCACGCCGGCGCCGCCGAACAGGCCGATCTTACCGCCACGCGCGTAAGGCGCGAGAAGGTCGATGACCTTGATGCCGGTGACGAGAATTGCCGCTTCGGTCGACTGCTCGATGAATTCCGGAGCCTTGGCATGGATCGGTGCGAACATGTCGCTGCCGACCGGGCCACGCTCGTCAATCGGCTCGCCGATGACGTTCAGAATGCGCCCGAGCGTCTTGGGGCCAACTGGCACCGTGATCTGCGCGCCGGTGCTGCGCACGTCCTGGCCGCGGGTCAGACCGTCGGTCGCGTCCATGGCGATGGTGCGGACGGTGTTTTCACCGAGGTGCTGGGCAACTTCGAGAACAAGGCGGTTGCCATTGTTGTCAGTTTCCAGCGCGGTGAGGATCGAAGGAAGATCGCCTTCGAAGGTCACGTCGACGACAGCGCCGATGACCTGGCTGATCTTGCCGGTGGCGGTCTTGTTGAGCACGGGGGCGGTGGCCATTTCTCGTTCCTTGCCTCTAATGCCTTACAGCGCTTCCGCGCCGGCAATGATTTCAATGAGTTCTGTAGTGATCGCGGCCTGACGGCTACGGTTATACTGAATAGTGAGCTTGTTGATGAGATCGCCGGCGTTGCGCGTCGCATTGTCCATTGCGGTCATTGACGCACCCTGTTCGGACGCGGCGTTTTCAAGCAGCGCACCGAATATCTGTGTGCGCAGATAGCGCGGCAGCAGCGCGGCAAGGATTTCTTCCTCGTCCGGCTCATACTCTACCACGGCGCCCGTATCGACAGCCACAGCTTGCGGTGCCGGGACGGGGATGATCTGCTGCTCGGTGGGTTCCTGCACCAACGCGCTACGGAACTTCGAATAGAACAGATGCGCGACGTCGAACTTGCCCTGCTCATAAAGAGCGACCAATTCGTCCGCGATGCGTTCGGCCTCGGGGAACCCGGGCTGACGCACTTCGGTGGTGTCGAAGTTGGCAAGAATCAAGTTCGGATAGTCGCGACGGATCGGCGCGCGACCCTTGCGACCGACCAGATAGAACTGGACGGTCTTGCCTTCCGCGATCAGCTCGGAGGCCTTCAGCTTTGCAGCCTTGACGATGTTCGAGTTGAAAGCGCCAGCAAGGCCCTTGTCCGAGTTTGCGACGACGAGCAGGTGAACCTGATCGCTGCCGGTACCGGCCAGCAGCTTCGGCGAGCTTTCGCTAACCGAAACCTTGCCGGCAAGGCTTCCCATCACCTCTGCGAGACGCGAGGCATAGGGACGTGCAGCCTCAGCTGCTGCCTGCGCCTTGCGCAGCTTAGCAGCGGCGACCATCTGCTTGGCCTTGGTGATCTTCTGGGTCGATTTGACCGAGTTGATCCGACCTTTGAGTTCCTTCAGCGAGGCCATGACGGCTCCCTTAAACCGCCATCCCGGAATGCCGGGATGGCGTAGTAAACCTCAGATTCAGGCGAACTGCTTGCCAAAAGCGGTCAGCGCTTCGATCAGCTTGGCCTTGGGGCCATCGCCCAAGTCCTTGCTGTTGCGGATTTCGCCCAACAGAACGGTGTGCTCAGAACGCATCCAGCTCAGCATCTCGGCTTCGTATTCCGTGACGCGTGCGGTTGGGACGTTGTCGAGGAAGCCATTGGTGCCGGCAAAGATCGACACGGTCTGCTCTTCGAACGGCAGTGGCGAGAACTGAGCCTGCTTAAGCAGTTCCGTCAGGCGTGCACCGCGGTTGAGCAGCTTTTGGGTGGACGCGTCGAGGTCCGAACCGAACTGCGCGAACGCCGCCATTTCGCGGTACTGTGCCAGCTCCAGCTTGATCGAGCCGGAAACCTTCTTCATCGCCTTCGTCTGCGCGGCGGAGCCAACGCGCGAAACCGAGAGGCCCACGTTAATGGCCGGACGGATGCCCTGAAAGAACAGGCCGGTTTCAAGGAAGATCTGGCCGTCGGTGATCGAGATCACGTTGGTCGGAATATAAGCCGACACGTCGCCAGCCTGCGTTTCGATGATCGGCAGCGCAGTAAGCGAACCACCGCCCAGCGAATCGTTCATCTTTGCGGCGCGCTCAAGCAGGCGGCTGTGAAGATAGAACACGTCGCCCGGGTAAGCTTCGCGGCCCGGAGGACGACGCAGAAGCAGGGACATCTGACGATAGGCAACGGCCTGCTTGGAAAGATCGTCATACACGATCACGGCGTGCATGCCGTTGTCGCGGAAGAACTCGCCCATGGTTACGCCGGTGTAAGGCGCGAGGTACTGCAGCGGAGCAGGCTCCGAAGCGGTCGCGGCGACAACGATGGAATATTCCATCGCGCCGTTTTCTTCGAGCTGGCGAACGATCTGCGCCACGGTCGAACGCTTCTGGCCGATGGCGACGTAGATGCAGTAAAGCTTCTTGCTTTCATCATCGCCAGCGTTTGCCTGCTTCTGGTTGATGAAGGTGTCGATCGCAACGGCAGTCTTACCGGTCTGACGGTCGCCGATGATCAGCTCGCGCTGGCCGCGGCCAACGGGAACGAGGGCGTCAATGGCCTTGAGGCCGGTCTGAACAGGTTCGCTGACTGACTGGCGCGGGATGATGCCCGGTGCCTTAACTTCAACGCGCATGCGCTTGTCGGCAATGATCGGGCCCTTGCCGTCGATCGGATTGCCAAGGCCGTCAACCACGCGACCGAGCAGGCCTTTGCCGACGGGAACGTCGACGATGGTGCCGGTACGCTTAACAATATCGCCTTCACGGATTTCGGAGTCCGAGCCGAAGATCACGACGCCGACGTTATCGGCTTCGAGGTTCAGGGCCATGCCCTTCACGCCGTTGGCGAATTCAACCATCTCACCGGCCTGAACCTTGTCGAGGCCATGGATGCGGGCGATGCCGTCACCGACCGACAGAACCGAACCGACTTCCGAGACCTGGGCCTCTGTTCCGAAGTTGGCGATCTGGTCCTTAATGACCTTCGAAATTTCTGCTGCGCGGATTTCCATGTTCAGCCTTTCATCGCGTTAGCGAGAGAATTGAGACGGGTGCGGATCGAGCTGTCGATCTGACGGCTGCCGATCCTGACGACGAGACCACCGAGAATTTCGGGGTCCACGTTCGCCTTGAGCTTGATTTCCTTGCCTTCGCGGGCCTTGAGCTTCTCTGCGAGCTGGGCCAGCTGGGGATCGGTAAGCGGGTGGGCGCTTGTTACTTCCGCGTTCACTTCACCGCGTTGCGCAGCGGCAATCGTGGAAAAGGCGCGGATAACGTCCGCCAGCGCGCCGAGGCGGCGGTTGGCGGCAAGCACACCGATGAAATTCTTGGTTAGATCCGACAGGCCAAGCACACCGGCGACACCTTCCATCGCCTTGGCAGCAGCTTCGCGGCTGACGCGCGGATTGCGAATCAAAGCCGTCAGATCACCCGACTGCCTGAGCGCATCGCCCAGCTTGTCGAGATCGGATTCCACGGCCGTCACCAGCCCCTTTTCGCTGGCAAGGTCAAACAGTGCTGAGGCGTATCGCCCTTGCAAGCTGGCCGTAATGCCGCCGGAATTCTCCACGCGCTTCGGTTCCCTCGTTACTTAGTGTCTTGGCCGGATGGACCGGGGCACAGTTGCTGCACAAAAAATTTGCGCTGCGGCCCGCAGACGGGGGCGCGCATAGCGACGATTGCCCCATGATGCAAGCCGGTGACGGGATTCGTTTGCGCTAATCCGGCATGCATTCACGTGCGATCAACTGCCGTTCTGGACACGGCAATCATATACCAGTCGTTCATTCGGCGCAGGAGGCAGCAGTGCTTTCAGCGCCGTTTGTGCGTCACCAAGCTTGCGGGCAGCCTCTTCGCCTGCACCGCAGGACGGAGATTTGAACTTCGCACCTTCTTCACGCAGCCGGGTCATGGTGTCGAGATCAAGGAAATAGCGCTCCATCGTGTAGGCCTTCCGTACCGGGTCGAATCGCGAGACTGTGGCTGTATCGTCGTCGGTGGGGACAAATATGCGCCACCAGCCGTCTGCACCGTAGCCGTACTGGGTCCGGCCGTTGACGCAGCCGCCTTCATCCCAGGAAAGTGGGATGTCCGCCATGTCGGATACGGTGATCCGGCTGCGATTGGGCACAATGACGCAGATCATTTCGCCAGCAGTCTTGGCCAGGGATGGGGCCGCAGCGGGAGATGCTGCTGGCGTGGCTTTGTCCACAATCTCACGCGCTCGTTCTTCAATGCCATTTAGCGACGGGCGCGCGAGCCAGGCTATGACCGCGCCAATGAGCAGCAGGATGGTCAATGCCGCAGCGATCTTCATGTCGCGGGAATTGCCCTTCTGCCGCTGGAGGTATGCGGCAACGCCGGACAGCAGGGCCAGAAGAAACGCAATTCCCGCCAGCGCCATGCCGTTTTCACGGCTCGATATGATTTCAAGCTGTGCCTTGCGCTCTGCATCCCGGCGAAGCGTTTCGGCCTTTGCCGCCAGCGCGTGAGCCTCTTCGTTGCTCAGTGCTTTTTCGCCTGCCATGCGTTCAGCCTCTGCGCGATCGACATCGGCGATACTGCGGCAGGGGACACCGGAAACGCGGGGCTGCACTTCTGCGGCGGTCAGGAAGCGCATGATCTCACGCATCGAGACTGCGAAATAAAATTCCGAATCGCCGTCTTCTGCCATCGTCCCGAAGCTGTTGACGCCAACAACCCGCCCGCAGGAATCCAGCAGCGGCCCTCCGCTGTTGCCCGAACCGATGGGGGCGGTGTGCAATATTGTCTCGAACGCTTTCGATGAACGTCCGGCCGACACGCTGCCGCGCGTTTTTACGGGCGTTGTCGGGGACATCATCTCGGAAAGGTTGAGGCCTTGGGCAAGATCGACGTTCGCCGGATAGCCAATGGCGAAAACATCAGCGCCATCAGCAATAGGGCCGGTATAGAGCGTCGCCACCGGCAGCGTTCCCGGTTCTGTCAGCTTCAGCAGGGCAAGATCGTTTCGCGGTGAAAATGCGATCACACGGGCGAACCAGCCGGTTTTGCCCTGAGGAGGCACCACGCCGATCCGCACGGCGTCGAAGTCCTGCGCGGGCTCCACAACATGTGCGTTGGTGACGATAAGGTCGGGGCCCACCGCAATGCCTGATCCGTGCCCGATCAGTTCCGACGAGCCATCGTCGGCAACCAGTACCACGCGCACGACACTGCGCGATGCCGCCGCGATATCGGCAGGATCAGCGTGCAGCGGCACAGACAAAAGGGCCGCGAAGGCGGCAGCGAGCAGGGTAAATATGCGAAACACGGGGCTCTTCTAAGCAGGGGGATGGTTTGACCGCAAGTGGCGGGAAGCATCGCGCATGCCAATGTGGGAAGGCTTGCGTCGAAAAAAGGAGATGTGCGATGACAGACAGCATGCCCATCGAAGTACCCATGGACGATGAGACGCGCTGGAATATCGCGTTGGCCAAGGACCGGCGCTTTGACGGGGCGTTCGTTACGGGAGTGCATTCGACGGGCATATACTGCCGTCCGTCCTGTCCGGCGCGGGTTCCCAGGCGTGAGAATGTTTCGTTTTATGCGGCCCCGGCCGATGCTGAAGCGGCAGGTCTGCGTCCATGCCTGCGGTGCAGGCCAGATGCCGTTTCGCGCGATGAAACTGCCGTGATGGAAGCGATCACTCTGCTGCGCGATGCCGATGCGCCGGTTACGCTGGATAGGCTGGCAGCTGTTACAGGATATTCCCCAGCGCATTTCCAGCGCCTGTTCAAACGGTCAGTTGGACTGTCGCCCGCTGCGTTTCAACGTGCCCTTAGGCTAGAGCGGGCAACGGACGCCCTCTCGGCAGGAGGTCGGGTCACTGTTGCCTTATACGATGCAGGTTTTAACGCGGCGTCACGCTTTTATGAGGCGAGCGGACCACGTCTCGGCATGGCGCCTTCCGTATGGGCCAACGGTGGGCGCGGTGTGACGATCCGCTGGGCGGTGGTGCAGACCAGCCTTGGTCTAATGCTCGTCGCGGCCACGGACCGGGGAATTTGCAGGCTCTCGTTCAATGAGGGTGAGGATGCTTTGCGCGAACGTTTCCCCAATGCGAAACTGGAGGAAGGCAGTGCTGTATTTGCCGGTCTTCTGGAAAGCGTGATCGCTGCGGTTGAGCAGCCAGGCGATGCTGCGCATATTCCGCTGGATGTGAAGGGCACGGCATTTCAAGAAGCCGTCTGGCAGGAACTGCGGCGCATACCTCCGGGCGAGACCCGCAGCTATGCCGAAATCGCTGCTGCCGTGGGCAAGCCGGGTGCGGTGCGGGCGGCCGGATCGGCCAATGGTGCGAACAATGTGGCTGTGCTGATTCCGTGCCACCGGGTGATCCGCTCTGACGGCAGTCTTGGCGGTTACGCCTATGGCTTGGAGATTAAGCGGGAACTGCTTGAGCGGGAAGGTGGCTTGCGCTCAGCAAAGTTGCTTTAAACTGCGCGGCCTTGCCTAAACTGGGCGTTGCCGGTCAGACAAAGCTGTACGGATCAATATCCACGCTCACCCGCACGCTGCCAGGAAAGTTGAACCCGCCCAGCCATTCCCGGATTACAGCCTGCAGTTCTGCAGAACGCCGGGCATTGATCAGCAGCCGGTAGCGATAGCGCCCGCGCAACAGAGACAGCGGGGCCGCAGCCGGGCCTAGGATCGCTACGTCGGAATGGTTGGGGCGCGCGCTGCCGATAGCGCGAGCGGCGTCACGCGCTTCGGCCTCATCTTCCGACGACACGATGATGGCGGCCCAACGGCCAAAGGGAGGGGCGCCGGCCTCGCGACGGGCCTCGGTTTCGGCGGAATAGAACGCGTCTCGATCCCCGTTCGCCAGCGCGGCGATGACCGATGCCTCTGGATGCCGCGTCTGGATGAGGACTTCGCCGGGTTTATGGCCGCGTCCCGCACGCCCGGCTACCTGCGCGACCTGCTGATAGGTCCGCTCCCCGGCACGAAGGTCTCCGCCTTCAAGGCCAAGGTCGGCGTCAACTACGCCCACAAGCGTCAGTTCGGGAAAGTGATAGCCCTTGGTGACAAGCTGGGTGCCGACAATCACGTCGATCAGCTTCTCTTCGGCTGCCGCGACAAATTCGGCCACCTTATCCGGTGAATTCAATGTGTCGGAGGTAACGACGGCGACTCGCGCCTCTGGCAGCAGTTCGGCTACTTCATCGGCGATGCGTTCTACGCCCGGCCCGCAGGCGACAAGGCAATCGGGCGCGCCGCATTCCGGGCAGGCTTCAGGCACGGGAACTTCATGGCCGCAATGATGACAGGCCAGTCGCCGGGAAAGCCGGTGCTCTACCAGCCAGGCAGTGCAGTTCGGGCACTGGAAACGGTATCCGCAGTGCCGGCAAAGAGTCAGTGGAGCATAGCCGCGCCGGTTGAGGAAAAGCAGCGATTGCTCACCGCGTGTCAGCCGCTCCTTCATTTCCTTCACCAGCCGGGGGGCTAGCCAGCGGCCGCGTTCGGGTGCTTCGCTCCGCAAGTCGACAATGGAAATGGCGGGAAGTTGCGCGCCGCCAAACCGGCCAGACAGCTCAATGCGGCGGTAGATGCCAGCTTCTGCTAGGTGCATCGATTCTAGTGCTGGCGTTGCACTGGCAAGGATTACGGGGGCCTTTTCGAACCGCGCGCGGATCACTGCCACGTCGCGGGCGTTGTAGCGCACGCCGTCATCCTGCTTGAACGAAATCTCATGTGCCTCGTCCACTACGATCAGGCCAAGGCTGCGATAGGGCAGGAACAGCGCTGATCGTGCGCCGACCACGACCTGCGCCTCGCCGGATACAATCGCCCGCCATGCACGACGGCGCTCGGAAGATTTCAGCGAAGAGTGCCAGAGGATGGGCGGAACGCCAAAGCGATGCTCAAAACGGCGCAGAAAGTTCTCGGTTAGTGCAATCTCGGGAAGCAGGACCAATACTTGGCGGCCGCTGTTGATCGCCTCGGCGACGCCTTCAAAATAGCACTCAGTCTTGCCGGAGCCGGTCACGCCGTCGAGCAGGAAGGGCTGAAAACCGCCGTCGCGCACGGCTGCGACAAAGGCGTCGGCGGCGGCCTGCTGTTCGTCGTTCAGTTCTGGCACGGCGAAATCGGGCCGCGCCCGGGGATAGGGGCGGTCCAGATCGACCGTGATCGGTTCAAGCAATCCGGCGCCGACCATGCCGCGCAGCACACCTTCCGAAACGCTGGCGAGCTCTGCCAGTTCGCGGATCGTTGCTTGCTCACCCACCAAGGCGTCCAGCGCCGCTGCACGCTGTGGGGTTAGGCGCGCTGGCTCTGCGCCAGTCAGCCGGTACTCCGTGGTTGTGCCGCCGCCGCGCAGCGCCGCCATACTGCCCAGCGCCATTCGGGCAACCGATGCGGGGTGGGCGACATAGTAGTCGGCCGTCCATTCAATCAGCCGCCGCAACGGGGCAGAGAGTGGGCGTACGGGAAGCGCTTCCAGTAGCGGGCGTAGCTTGCTGTCGGGAACCTCTCCCGCAGGCAGGCGCTCTGGCTCCCAGACGATGCCCAGTATTTGCCGCGGCCCCAGTGGTGCGATGACGATCGAACCCGGTTCCACCACCATGCCGTCCGGCACTCGATAGTCGAGCGCGCCAAGCGCTGCGTTGAAGACAAGAAGGCGGACCCGATTCATTGACTGGCCTATAGGGGGTGCAGGGGCTTGGTCGAAGCGCCAAATGGTCTATAGCGCAGGCTGACTCGGAAGCAGGAGCTCCCCCACGTGAAATTCTTCGTCGACACCGCCGACACCGCTGAAATTGCCGACCTTGCCGCTACTGGCCTTCTCGATGGTGTAACTACCAACCCTTCGCTGATCGCTAAATCCGGGCGTGACTTCATGGAAGTTACCAAGGAAATCTGCGGCCTGACCGACGGCCCGGTCAGTGCAGAGGTAGTCGCACTCGATCATGCAGGCATGATGCGCGAAGCCGAAGTGCTGCGCAAAATCGCTGACAACGTCTGCATCAAGGTGCCGCTGACCATTGACGGGCTGAAGACCTGCAAGGCGCTGACCAGCGAAGGCACCATGGTGAACGTCACGCTGTGTTTTTCGGCCAACCAGGCGCTTCTGGCAGCCAAGGCAGGCGCGACCTTCATTTCGCCGTTCATTGGCCGGCATGACGACAACGGTTTCGATGGCCTGCAACTGATCAGCGACATGCGCCTGATCTATGACAATTATGCCTTTGAAACGCAGATCCTTGCGGCTTCGGTCCGTCACCCGATTCACGTGCTGGAATGCGCGAAGATCGGCGCTGATGTCGCCACCATGCCGCCGGCGGTTATTCGCTCGCTCTTTAAGCACGTGCTGACCGACAAGGGCATTGAAGGCTTCCTCGCTGACTGGGCGAAGACTGGCCAGTCCATTTGATCTGACACCTGACCTGACGGCATATGGCTGACGAAACCCCGATTGATCGCTTCAAGTCCGTGCTTGCGGGGGCATCCCGCGCGCTGGCGCATGACGCAGAAGTGGAGGTTAACTGGACGGCCGATGCGCCCAGCGCATCGGGCAACAGTTTTCGTGTGCCAATGCCGGGACGGAGCCTGCCAAAGGCGCAGGCGATGGAGGCCCGGGGCTTTGCCGACAGCTTCGCGCTACGGCTTCGCCACCATAACGAAGCGCTTCATACCCGCCATGCTCCTGCCGATCCGGTTGCCCGTGCGTGTTATGACGCGGTCGAACTGGTGCGGTATGAGGCGCTGGGATCGAAGAACTACGCCGGCATACGGGACAATCTTGATGCGGCGCTGATGATGCGGATCGGCGGAGATCCGATCACCCGCGCCGCCAGTCCCGATGATGTGCCGGTACAGGCGGCGCTGGCGCTGCTGCTGCGCGAACATTTGACCGGCCAGCCCGTACCCGATGCGGCTCGGTCCGGCGTAGAGATGCTGCGCAACTGGATCGAAGAAAGGGCTGGCGCAGATTTTGAATCGCTGGCGCAGTCCATCGACGACCAGAAGTCGTTCCAGTCGCTGGCGCTCGACATGCTGCAGCACCTTGAACTGACACGCGCCGAACAGATCGAGCAGCCACCCGAAGATGGTGACGATCTCGACGGCGATGAAGAGACTGAGGATCAGGAAGAGGGCGATTCTTCTGGCGAAGAGCAGCAGCAGAACGAAATGGCTGCCGAACCTTCCGAAGGCGAAGAGCAGGCTGAGGGCGACGCGGAGCGCGAGGGCTCTGATGACATGGAAGAGGCCGACGCGGGCGATGAGGGAGAAGACGGGATGCTACCCGTTCGCCCTAACCGTCCGTGGACAGATCTGCCCTCGGCTTTTGACTATAAGGTATTCACGACCGCCTTTGACGAAGTCGTTTCGGCCAAGGAACTTTGCGACGAGGAAGAACTGACCCGTCTGCGCGCATATCTGGATGCGCAGCTGAAGGGGCTGCAGGGCATCGTCACCCGGCTGGCAAACCGGCTCCAGCGCCGGCTGATGGCGCAGCAGAACCGCAGCTGGGACTTTGACCAGGAAGAAGGAATGCTCGACGCGGCGCGGTTGGCGCGTGTTGTGATTTCTCCCGGACATTCGCTCAGCTACAAGATTGAGCGAGAGGTCGAGTTCAAGGACACGATTGTCACGCTGTTGATCGACAATTCCGGATCAATGCGCGGACGCCCCATCTCTATCGCGGCAATCAGCGCCGATGTACTGGCGCGTACGCTGGAACGCTGCGGCGTGAAGACGGAAATTCTTGGCTTCACTACCCGTGCGTGGAAGGGCGGGCAGAGCCGCGAATCTTGGCTGGCCAACGGAAAACCGGCGCATCCCGGGCGCCTCAACGACCTGCGGCATATCATCTACAAGAAGGCGGATGAGCCGTGGCGCCATGCTCGCCGTAATCTTGGTCTTATGATGCGCGAAGGGCTGCTGAAGGAAAATATCGATGGGGAGGCGCTGCTGTGGGCGCATTCGCGTCTGCTGGCCCGGCCCGAGGATCGCCGTATCCTGATGGTGATTTCCGATGGTGCACCGGTCGATGATTCCACGCTCAGCGTGAACAGCGCCGGTTATCTCGAAACGCATCTGCGCAAGGTTATCGACTGGATTGAGCGGCAGTCACCTGTCCAGCTTGTCGCCATCGGCATCGGCCATGACGTAACCCGCTATTATCGCCGGGCTGTTACGATCATGGATGTAGAGCAGTTGGGCGGCACGATGATCGAACAGCTTGCCGGACTGTTCGAGGACGATTGAGCATGGATGTTTCGGAAGCCGTGGCGACCCGCCGCTCTGTCCGTGCGTTTCTTGGCCAGCCGGTAGGCCGCGATGTGCTTGAGCGCGTGCTGGACAAGGCACGCCGGGCACCTTCGGGCGGAAATATCCAGCCGTGGAACGCGGTGGTGCTTTCCGGTGAACCGCTGGAGCGCCTCAAAATAGCGGTTTCCGGGGCGCTGGCGCTGGGCAAGGCGGGGCGTTCGATGGAATACGCGATCTATCCGGCCGGACTTGACGGGCGGTACGAAGACTTCCGTTTCGGTGTTGGTGAGCAGATGTACGCTGCGCTGGACATCGCACGAGAGGACAGGGCTGGGCGGCTGGAACAGTTCGCGGCCAATTTCCGCGCGTTCGATGCGCCGGCCCTGATGCTTGTGCACACGCCGCGCTACATGGGGCCGCCGCAGTGGTCGGATCTGGGCATGTGGCTGCAAACTGTAATGCTGTTGTTGCGCGAAGAAGGTCTCGATTCCTGTCCGCAAGAAGCATGGGCGATGTACGGTGCGCAGGTGCGCGAACAGGCGCGGATCTCGGATGAGCACGTCTTCTTCTGCGGTCTGGCCATCGGCTGGCGCGATCCGGATGCGCCGGTGAACGGGTTCGAGGTGCCGCGTGCCCCGTTATCGGAAATGGTGCGGTTCGAAGGCTTCTGAGTGACGGCCTGATACCGCTGCCAATGAACGCTTGCTGCAGCGACGTTGCTCTGCTCCTTTACGCCCACGCGGCTTGACCTTAAGGCGCGGGCCATGACCGATGCCGCACCGCTTTCGCTGTTCAACAGCCTTACCCGCCAGATCGAAACCTTCGATCCCGTCCATCCGGGTGAGGCGCGGGTCTATAGCTGCGGGCCAACCGTTTATAATTATCCGCATATCGGTAACATGCGTGCCTATGTCTTTGCCGATATTCTGGGGCGAACGCTAAGCTTCAAGGGTTACAAGCTTACGCATGTCATCAACATCACCGATGTTGGGCATCTGACGGACGATGCCGATACAGGTGAGGACAAGCTTGAGAAGGCGGCGAAGGAAAAAGCCCAATCCATCTGGGATATCGCGCGGCATTATACCGAAGCCTATTGGGCGGATATAAAGGCGCTGAACATTCGCGAGCCAGCGCACTGGTCCATCGCCACGGATTACGTGCCCCGGATGATCGAGTTTGCGAAAGAGATCGCTGACCGGCATTGCTATGAACTGCCCACTGGCCTGTATTTCGATGTGACGACAGTCGCCGATTACGGGCGCCTCGCGCGCGCCGCGACCGACGAAGGCGAAGGCCGGATCGAGGCCGTGGAGGGCAAACGCCACGCTGCTGACTTTGCCATCTGGCGCAAGACACCTGAGGGCGAGGTGCGGCAGATGGAATGGGATTCTCCGTGGGGCAGGGGTGCCCCCGGGTGGCATCTGGAATGTTCGGTTATGTCCGGCGCGCTGCTGGGCTTTCCGG